>JAEEGL013716271.1_pt1 | contig 15718 bp, 9 predicted proteins | sample 9134231 | NCBI WGS metagenome assembly JAEEGL01 (sample SAMN16246548, study PRJNA631951) | gut metagenome | biome: gut microbiome; feature: rumen; material: fiber-attached | host: Bos | place: Iran: Karaj | collected 2018-10
CACAGCCTCTCCGAACTCAATGAGAAGTGGAAGATCTTCCTTGAGCAGGATTATCAGAAGAAAGCGCATTCCGGACTCAAGGAGTATTATGAAGCCCAGGGCGTGGAGATACCGCCGGCAGGTATCAGTCCGGAGATGGAATGGCTCAGGGATGAGCGCAGGCAGAAGTTCTTGGATGTGAAAACGGTGTCAGAAGCATTTACGCACCATGAAAAAAGAACGATCGATAAATCAGGTTGTTTCAGTTATGCGGGTAAGATGTATGAAGCGAGCGCTGCACTTGCGGGTATGGATGTAGAGATCGCATATGATCCGCTGAATACGGAGACGATAGCCGTAAGACATGGGAAGATGGATGAGATCAAGGCGCATCCGATAAGGATCGGGACCTTTGCTGATAAAGCTGTGGAACGCCCGGCAGGAATGACTGATATGTTGCCGGAGACATCGAGGTTTCTTGATGCACTGGAAAAGAGATATAAAGCAGAGCATAAGGCGGCTGCAAGCGCCCTGTCTTTCGGGGATTACGGAAAGGCAGGTGAGGATTGATGTACGAACACTTTTTTGAAATGGAGCATACACCTTTCGTGCGAAACCTTCCTGCAGATCGTCTGTATACATCTCCAAAGATCGAGGATGCCATAGGGCGGCTGAGATATACGGTGGATAACCAGCGGTTTTCGGTAGTGATTGCGGATCCGGGATGCGGGAAATCAACGCTGATGCGGATGTTTGTGGAAAGGCTTCCGAAAGAGAAGTACCTGCCGTTATACCTGTCGGATTCAAAGCTCACCCCGAGATGGCTGTATGCAGGACTGCTGGATCAGATGGGACTGGAAGCAAAGATCAATCGTGGGGATTCGAAACGGATCCTGCAAAGACAGGTAGAGAGCATAAGGAGTTCACAGGGAAAGAGCGTTGTCTGCATCCTCGATGAAGCGCATCTGCTGGATAAGGAAACGCTGGAAGAATTCAGGTTCCTCTTAAACCGGAACTTTGATTCGGAAAGTCCGATCGCACTGATCCTTGTGGGGCAGAGAGAACTTTGGGAACAGAAACTGAGGCTTCAGACCTATGCAGCGATACGCCAGAGGATATATATGCGGATAGTTCTGGAACACCTTGAAAGGTCCGAGGTACATGGCTATATCGCAAGTCATCTGAACTATGCGGGCTGTAAACAGGAATTGTTTACTAGCGATGCGGAGGAAGAGATCTACAAGGTGTCCGGTGGGATACCACGCCAGATCAACGATGTATGCGAAAAGACACTGTTGTATGCGTACCAACAGCAGAAACGATTGATCGACGGACATATGGTACGATTTGTTGCTGATAATGAAATGCTTCGTGGCGAAGATGCGATGGCTGTGTAAGATATACACACGGGGTGCGCATTATGAAACAGAGAGTGAACATTTCTTTATCGGAGGATACGATAGAAAGGTTAAAACAATACGCCTGGGAACATCACACCAATGTGAGTCAGGCGATCACGGATTGGATCTGGTCGGCGAAGGTAAAGAATGAACAGATCCGTGGTCAATGCAGTATCAGTGATAGGAAAAATGGGAAGTGCTGAATGGCACTTCCCTGATGACAAAAAAATGGGTAAAGCAGTGACAGGTTTAGAGAGCAAATCTGTGACAGCTCATGAGGTTAGTAACAGAAATATCAATGAAAGCAGTATACCTTGAAGAAGGAGCGGTGAATAAGGGCGACGTTTCTCTGGAACCCATAACATCGATCCTTGAAACCGCAGTTTATCAAAATACTACCGAAGAGGACAAGTATGAACATATAGGGGACGCGGAAGTTGTGTTTTCCAATAAGGTTATATTTGATGAACAGACCTTTGAGAAATGCCCGAACCTTAAGTATATCGGGGTTTGCGCCACGGGTTATAACGTGATCGATGTTGAAGCTGCAAAAAAACACGGAGTTACGGTGACGAATGTTCCGGCATACAGCACCGAGTCGGTAGCGCAGCTTGCCATAGGCCTTATGATAGAATGCGCATCTCATATCGGGCTGCATAATAACAGTGTTCATGCGGGTGACTGGGTGAGAAGCGAAACATTCTGCTACTGGAAGACGCCGGTTATGGAATTAAACGGCAAGGTACTTGGCATAGTGGGCTTTGGCAATATAGGAAAAAGAGTGGCGGAGATTGCACTTGCCCTGGGCATGAAGGTTATCTGCCATACCTCTCATCCGGAAAAATACAGCGATTATTCAGACAGGGTGGAGTTTGCCGATCTTGGTGCGGTTTATGAAAAGGCAGATGTTATCTCGCTTCACTGCCCCATGACTGATAAGACAAAAGAGATGATAAACCGTGACAGCATAGCATCTATGAAGCACGGGGTTATCATCATAAATGTGTCGAGAGGCGGCCTTGTAAATGAGGCGGATCTGGCAGAATCCTTGAAAAGCGGCAAGGTTTCGGCTGCGGCATGCGACGTTGTCTCGGTAGAGCCGATGCAGGCAGACAATCCGTTGCTTACCGCACCCAACATGGTCATAACGCCGCACATGGCCTGGGCCAGTCTCGAGGCGAGAACGAGGCTCATTAATATCGTTGCCGGTAATCTCAAGGCTTTTTTAAACGGTGAAAGAATAAACGTTGTTTCGTAGTTGCTATTCACGGTTTGCTGAGCAGATGAGGCATGATCACATACGAACAGCAGGGTATATGTATGCGATCATGCCGGAATAGATTTAAAACAACTGTGAATAGTAAAGTTTCATAACATCTTTGGTGATTATTAATGGTCTTTTTCAACTATTTTCATTGAAAAAAAGCTGTCATTTTATATTGTTCTATGATATAATAAACGTCAAATGCGTTTATGTCATTAAGATGCGGGCAGTACTGCTTGTTTTGCGGACAGCAGACAGGTGAACAGTTTGAAAGGATGATACAGAATGTGTGATGTTACTAAATATGCGCAGGATCATGCCGGTATGTGCGTTGACAGCGGCACCATAGAATCGGAATTGTATAATCAGTACGGAGTCAAGAGGGGATTGAGGGATCTGAATGGACAGGGCGTTCTGACGGGTCTTACCAAAATCTCCAGGATTACCGCGTTTAAGGAGGTTGATGGAGAGCGCGTCCCGTGTGATGGCGAGCTTTTGTACAGAGGCTATGATGTCAGGGATATCGTAAACGGAGCATCCGGACGCAGGAATATCTACGAGGAGGGCGCGTATCTGCTGCTGTTCGGCAAGCTTCCGACCGAGGGAGAACTTGCTGAATTCAGGGAGCTTTTAGCGTCCAACATGACTCTGCCCACCAATTTTACCAGGGATGTTATCATGAAGGCTCCGGAGGCGGATATCATGAGCTCCATGACTAAATGTATCCTGACTCTGGCGAGCTATGACGACCGCAAAAACGATCTTGACATACCCAATGTTTTGAGGCAGTGTATAATGCTGATCAGCACCTTCCCGATGCTGGCAGCCTACAGCTATCATGCCTACAATCACTACAAAAACGATGACAGTATGTTCATCCACAGGCCAGACCAGAGTCTGTCCATAGCGGAAAACTTCCTGCGCATGTTAAAGCCGGATATGAAGTTCAGCGAACTGGAAGCTAAGGTTTTGGATGTGGCGCTGTTATTGCATATGGAGCACGGCGGCGGCAACAACTCCACCTTTACGACCCGAGTTGTTACATCTTCGGGATCGGATACCTATTCTGCCATTGCCGCGGCAATGTCTTCCCTGAAAGGTAAAAGGCACGGTGGCGCAAACCTGATGGTTATGCGTATGATGGATGACATCAGGGAAAATGTTAAGGACAAGACTGACGATGAGGAGATCGGTGCATATCTCACAAAGATCGTGCGCAAGGAAACCTTTGACCGTCAGGGACTCATATACGGAATGGGGCATGCGGTTTACTCGCTGTCCGATCCCAGAGAAAAAGTTTTCAGAGGCTATGTGGAGAAACTTGCTGTCGAGAAGGGCAGGGAGGAAGACATGCGCATGTATGAGGGCATAGAGCGCATGGCTCCGCAGGTTATAGCCAGAGAAAGAAAGATTTATAAGGGTGTCAGCCCGAATGTGGACTTCTACAGCGGATTCGTATATGAGATGATGGGAATCCCGAGGGAGCTGTTCACACCTATCTTCGCAGTGGCCAGAATAACAGGCTGGAGTGCTCACAGGATAGAGGAGCTGGTGGCCAATAATAAGATCATAAGACCTGCATATAAGAGTCTGCTCGACAACAAGGAATACATTGATCTTGCAAACCGTAAATGACCGGAATGGCTATGAATAGGAACATTTTGTTAGATGTTGCGTACAGCAGCCAAAAATGTTATATTTATGGATTGAATCGGATTCATATACGGATTCAACAGTTATACAGTTATATAGGGAGGAACGGATAAAAATGAAAAAGCATATAAAGTCCGCTGCTATAGTCATGATGGCCTTGGCGCTGTCATTTGGTAGTGCGGACAGTATATTTGCAACCGGAGTGGATACTGCACCTGATACGGAGACTACCACAGATACCACCACGGACACCACGACAGATACTACGACGGATACCACCACGGATACTACTACGGACACTACGACGGATACTGCCACGGACACTACGAGTACGACGGATACTTCATCCTCGACTACTACCACAACACCGCCGGCAGCTACCACCACTACCACTACTACCACGACTACGAGTGCCACGACCACGACCAGGTCCAGCGACAGCTCACTTTCAAGGCTGTCTATCAATCCCGGCAGTATTAGTCCCGCTTTTTCAAAGGATGTGTTCAACTACACAGCTACCGTGGATTCCAACGTCACCGCGATCTCAGTGGGCGCTACTCCTTCGGACAGCGGAGCGGTAATAGCTTATGTGACCGGTGCAAAGACCATCAAACCGGGCACAAACACTGTCGAGGTCGCAGTTGAGGCGGCAGATCATAAGTCTGTTTCAAAATACACCATAACTGTCACCTGCGGTACAGCCACCACGACTACTACGACACCTTCTACAGATACAGCCACGACTACTCCGGCGACTGACAATACTACGACCACCGATAACGGCAATACCGATTCCACGGATCAGACTCAGACAGATGCTGACGGTGCGGATGACGGTGACGGAACGGATGGGGATTCAGACTCGGACGGAGAAATTGACGGCGATCTTGAACTCATTGATGTGACGGATGAAGTCGATAAGAAAAAAGAAGCAGAAGTTCCGGAAGTTATAGATATGGGCGATGGAACCATCGTATACAACAGCGAGATTTACGTTCCACAGTCAAACGCTCCGGAAAAGACTGAAGAAAACGGTATCTCAAAAGAAAAATACGATAACATGTATGAAAAATACATAAAGGCCAAGAACCGCTTTACCACTACCATTGTAGTGACGGTAGTGATCGTAGTGATCCTGCTGTTTGTGATCCTGAGCCTCATCCTGAAGCTTCAGGACAAGAGGATCGAGAAAGAGATCGCAGCCAAAAAAGACCTGACCGACGACGAGATATATGATGAGTTTCAAAAAGAACTCAGCGGAGAGGGTGCTTCAGCGCAGAAGACTGCAGAGAAAAAGCCGGAGAAGGCTAGGAAGGTAAAGGAAAAGCCTGAAAAGGAAAAGAAATACAAAGAGAAGACTGTCAAGGATATGACGACAGACGACATGGCAAAGGATCGCATTGCCAAAAAGAAAAAGTCATCGGATGACGATGATGATATACAGGTTATAGATCTTAACAACCTGTAATAATACAACGGAAGGTTTTTGAAATAATGAACAGACCATATACTGACAGAGCCAAAAAGGCCATCCGCCTTGCGGCAAAGATGTCAAAGCAGCTTCACCACAGCTATATCGGTACGGAACATCTGCTGCTGGGACTCATCAAGGAAGGACAGGGAGTTGCTGCCTGTGTCCTGACCTCCAACGGAGTCACCGCCGAAAAGCTGGTGGAGATAATGGAGGAGCTTGTGGCTCCCGCTACAGACGTTATGATAGCGGAAAATCCGGGCAATTCACCCAGGGTTAACACCGTGCTGGAGATATCCGACGAGATAGCAGAGAAGACGGAATCCGCAGAGATCGGTACGGAGCATATCCTGTTAGCGTTATTGTCCGAGCCGGATTGTGCAGCATGCCGCCTTATGAATTCCATGGGTGCGGACATCAAAAAGATCTTTTCGGATGTGCTGGATGCTATAGGAGACAACAGCATTGAGTTTCAGAACGATCTTTTCAGGGATATACAGCAGGATAACACAGGAGTTTCAACTCCCATGCTGGACAGATACAGCAGGGATCTTACAAATCTGGCTTATGAAGGCAAGCTTGACCCCATCGTGGGCAGAGAGACGGAGATACGCCGTCTTGTACAGATCTTAAGCCGTCGCACCAAGAATAACCCATGCCTTGTGGGTGAACCGGGAGTCGGTAAGACTGCCATTGTGGAAGGACTTGCACAGCGAATTGTCAGCGGGAATGTACCGGATTCGGTCAAGAACAGCCGCGTGCTGACGCTGGATCTTCCGGGCATGGTGGCTGGTTCCAAATACAGAGGCGAATTTGAGGAGAGAATCAAGCGCGTGATCTCGGAGACCATGGCTGCCGGAGACATCATCCTCTTTATAGATGAGATACATACCATGATAGGTGCCGGTGGAGCCGAGGGGTCTATAGATGCCTCCAACATCTTAAAACCGGCTCTTGCAAGAGGAGAACTTCAGGTTGTGGGAGCTACGACCCTGGATGAGTACCGCAAGTACTTTGAGAGAGATGCGGCTTTGGAACGACGTTTTCAGCCTGTCAGGGTTGAAGAGGCCACGGTGGATGAATCCATAGAGATACTGAAGGGTGTAAAGCACCTGTATGAGTCGCATCACGGCATAGATATCAGTGATGAGGCTGTGGAGGCAGCAGTCAGGCTTTCAAAGCGCTATATCACGGACAGATTCCTGCCGGATAAAGCTCTTGATATCATGGACGAGGCGGCTTCGAGACTTAAGCTGTCGGTGGGCTACGGTGACAGCACCGAGGTCAAAAAAGACGAGACAAACGACAGGGATCTCGAGAAGAAGCTTATAGAATATATTTCAAATGGTGATGTGAAGGCTGCTTCGGAGCTTATGCTGCTGCGGGAGAAAAACTTCAGCGACAAGGCTTCCGCTGCCAGGAAAAAGCCCAAGAAGAGAAAGCTCATTCTGCGTGAGGATGATATCGCAAAGACCGTGGCAGACTGGACGAAAATCCCTGTCTCAAGGCTGACGGAGGAGGAGAGCAAAAAGCTTAACAAGCTGGAAGCCACTCTCCACAAACGTGTTGTAGGTCAGGACGAGGCAGTGAAGGCTGTTGCAAGATGTGTCAGAAGAGGCAGAGTCGGATTGAAGGATCCGGGAAGACCCATAGGATCATTCCTTTTCTTAGGCCCCACCGGTGTAGGTAAGACAGAGATATCAAAGGCCCTGGCCGAGGCGGTGTTCGGCGACGAAAATGCCATGATCCGCGTAGATATGTCGGAGTACATGGAAAAGCACTCGGTATCCAAGATGATAGGATCGCCTCCGGGATATGTGGGACATGAGGAAGGCGGCGGACTGGCCGAGAAGGTTCACAGGAATCCCTATTCAGTCATTTTGTTTGACGAGATAGAGAAGGCTCATCCCGATGTTTTCAACATGCTGCTGCAGGTTCTGGACGACGGCCGCATTACTGATTCCAAGGGTCGGTTCGTGGATTTCAAGAACACCATCATCATCATGACATCCAACGCCGGAGCCAAGGAGATAGTGAATCCGTCGCATCTGGGATTCAACGCTGTAAAAGACGAAAAAGCCGATTACGAGCGAATGAAAAAAGATGTCATGGATGAGGTGAAGAGGATATTCAAGCCGGAATTCATCAACCGTATCGAGGAGACCATAGTCTTCCGCATGCTTACCAAGGACGATATGAAAGACATTGTCACCATATTGTCCAAGAACCTTGTGGACAGATGCAAAAAGCAGATGGATATAGACCTCGATATCACAGATAAGGTAAAATATGACCTGGTAGAGAAGTCATACGATCCCAAGTACGGAGCAAGACCGTTACGAAGAGCCATCACCACCAGACTTGAGGATGTACTGGCTGAGGAGATACTGGGCGGTAAGATTAAAAAGGGCGACAGCATAAAGGCTGTCATAAAAAAAGACACTATTGTTTTCGAAAAGAAAAAGGAGGCAAAAAATGGGCGTGGTAAGTGATTTGATAGCATCTGACGGCGGAAAGCTGGAGTTCGGTGATTTTTCGCTGGATTCGAAGACCAAAAAGGACGGATTCGAGTTCGCAGGTGATATCTATAAGGTGAAGACTTTCTCCGAGATCACAAGACTTGAAAAGAACGGAGTTTTCGCATATGAATCTGTGCCGGGTACAGCAGTACACGGATTTACATATACGGATAACGGTGTGGAGTTTTCCGTTGAGGCATCCACAGACGCGGATATCACTCTGGGTCTGGATGAGAACAAGGAGTACGAGATCTTTATCAACGGAGAATCTTCGGGCAAGATGAGCACTAACTTGGGCGGAAAGCTGACATTGAGCGTGGAGATTTCCGATGCACCTGTCAGCGTCAAAGTTGTCGGCTGATATTCCAATACATTGCATTTTCCTACATCTCATGCCTGCCGGGTTTACTGACACAGATCCCTGTACAAAGGCATGAGATCTTTGTTTTAATAATGTTAACGAAGAGGTAGTATGGCACCAAAAAAGTCACTTGTATTTTTTTGCAGGGAATGCGGTTTCGAGTCCGCAAAATGGATGGGGCAGTGTCCTGCATGCCATGAGTGGAACACATTTACAGAGGAACCCTCAGAGAAAAAGAAAAGCGTCTCCAAACACAGATCACAGACTTTTACCGGAGGCTCGGATCGGGCAGTCTCCATGAGCGATATATCCACGGATACCGATGAGCGTATGGCTAGTGGATTCGCTGAGTTTGACAGAGTGCTGGGAGGCGGTATCGTCAGGGGATCCATGGTTTTGGTGGGCGGAGATCCCGGTATAGGAAAATCCACGCTGTTGCTCCAGGTCTGCAGGAATCTTGCAGATACGGGCGTAAAGGTACTGTATGTTTCCGGTGAGGAGAGTCTCAGACAGATAAAGCTGAGAGCTGACCGTATAGGCGAGTTCAAGCCCGATATGAAGCTTCTGTGCGAGACGGACCTTGATCTTATAGAGGAAGCTGTCAACAACGAAAAACCTGCGGTATTGGTCATAGACTCGATACAGACAATGTATGCCAAAGAGTCTGACAGCGCCTGCGGCAGCATATCCCAGGTGAGGGAAGCCACATCAAGACTGATGCAGATAGCCAAGACGGGAGGTGTCTCGGTGTTTGTCATAGGTCATGTCACCAGGGAGGGCACGGTGGCAGGACCGCGTACTTTGGAGCATATGGTGGATACCGTGCTGTATTTTGAGGGTGACAGATATGCCTCCTACAGGATACTGAGGGGCGTTAAGAACAGGTTCGGCTCCACCAATGAGATAGGCGTGTTCGAGATGGGAGGCGACGGATTAAGAGAGGTCGCAAATCCTTCGGAGTACATGCTGAACGGAAAACCGGCAGGAGCCTCGGGCTCCGTGGTAGCCTGCTCGGTAGAGGGCACAAGGCCCATACTGGTGGAAATACAGGCCCTGGTCACCCACACTGCTTTCGGTATACCCAGGCGGACAGCCGCAGGATGCGATGTCAACAGGGTAAACCTTCTGATGGCGGTGCTGGAAAAGAGAGTGGGCATCCCTTTAGCCGACTGTGACGCATACATAAATGTGGCAGGAGGCATGAAGGTCAACGAACCTGCCATGGACCTTGCGGTGGTGATAGCCGTGATCTCCAGCAAAAAAGATAAGGTCGTTCCGGATGATGTGATCTGCTTCGGGGAGGTGGGCCTTTCCGGGGAGGTCAGGGCTGTGTCCCAGCCGAAGGCCAGGGTTTCGGAAGCCAAAAAACTCGGATTTAAGACAGTCATCATGCCTTTAGTCTGCGTTGATGCCGTAAAAGATATCGACGGCATTGAGCTGGTGGGAGTGGCGAATGTCCGCCAGGCTCAGGATTATATTGACCGGATGCGTGATGACAGAAGGTAGTTTGAAATGAGCGAGAGAAAATACATTAAAATACGAGGTGCGAAGGAACATAATCTCAAGAATATTGATCTCGACATTCCCAGAGATGAGTTTACCGTCCTGACGGGATTGTCCGGATCCGGCAAGAGTTCCCTTGCATTTGATACGATATACGCCGAAGGTCAGAGACGTTATATGGAGTCTCTGTCTTCTTATGCCAGGATGTTCCTGGGGCAGATGGAGAAACCTGACGTGGAAAAGATAGAGGGACTTTCCCCGGCTATTTCCATAGATCAGAAGAGTACTAATAGAAATCCAAGATCCACTGTGGGGACCGTGACGGAGATATATGATTATTTCAGGCTTTTATATGCCAGGATAGGAATTCCGCACTGTCCGGAGTGCGGCAGGGAGATAAAGAGCCAGACGGTAGACCAGATAGTGGACAGTATCATGGCGCTTCCCGAGCGTACAAAGCTTATGCTGTTGGCGCCGGTGGTCAGGGGGCGCAAGGGTACCCATGAGAAACTCATAGAGCGCATACGCAAAGCCGGATATGCCCGCATCATAGTGGACGGAAGCCTTTATGAGCTCAGCGAGGAGATCACCCTTGAAAAGAACATAAAGCACAGCATAGAGGTGGTTGTAGACCGTATCGTCATAAAAGAGGGTATCGAAAAGCGACTTTCGGATTCTCTGGAGACAGCCCTTTCCCTGAGTGAGGGCGTTGTGATAGCGGATATCGGAGACGGGGAGCAGATCAATTTTTCCACATCCTTTGCCTGCCCGGACTGCGGTATCAGCATACCCAAGATAGAGCCAAGGTCTTTTTCTTTTAACAATCCCTTCGGAGCATGTCCGGTGTGCTCGGGACTGGGCTTTAAGATGGAGTTCCATGAGGATCTCATGATACCGGACAAGTCTCTTTCCCTGAATGACGGTGCCATCGCGGTTTTGGGGTGGCAGTCTGCAGGTGATAAGAAAAGCTTTTCCCATGCGCTTTTGGAAGCTTTATCCAAGGAATACGGTTTTTCTCTGGATACGCCATACAGGGACCTCCCGGAAAAGATACGCCATGGCCTGATACACGGTTTTGACCGTGAGGTTGTGGTCCATTACAAAGGACAGCGGGGAGAAGGGAAATATCCCATGGTGTTCGAGGGCCTCATAGAAAATGTTAACAGGCGCTACAGGGAGACCGCTTCGGAGTATACAAAGGCCGAGTACGAGGAGTATATGCAGATCACTCCCTGCACGGAATGTCACGGCATGAGGCTGAAAAAAGAGTTCCTTGCCGTCACCGTGTCTGACAAGAATATATATGAGATCACCAATATGTCGGTGGCTGATCTTTCAAAGTATCTGAAGACCATGGTGCTGACAAAGCAGCAGAAGCTGATAGGTGAGGCACTGTTAAAAGAGATTGCGGGACGTGTGGGATTCCTCATGGATGTAGGTCTTGATTATCTATCTCTTTCGAGAGGAACAGGTACTCTATCCGGAGGTGAGGCTCAGAGGATCCGTCTTGCAACCCAGATAGGATCGGGGCTTGTGGGAGTTGCCTATATTTTGGATGAACCCTCAATAGGACTTCATCAGAGGGATAATGACAAGCTTATCGCTACATTAAAGCACTTGAGGGACCTTGGAAATACCCTTCTGGTGGTGGAGCATGATGAGGATACCATGCGGGAGGCGGATTATATAGTGGATATCGGACCCGGCGCAGGTGATCTGGGTGGAGAAGTGATAGCCACAGGTACTGCCGAAGATATCATGCGCAATGAGAAATCCGTGACGGGAGCATACCTCTCCGGGCGCATTAAGATACCCGTGCCTTCAGAGAGAAAGAAGCCGGCCGGTTTCTTAAAGGTCTGCGGAGCAGAGGAGAATAATCTCAAAAACATAGATGTGGAGTTCCCCATAGGTATCATGACCTGTGTGACCGGTGTGTCAGGCTCGGGCAAGAGCTCCCTCACCAATGAGATACTCTACAATGTACTGGCAAAAGAGAAAAACAAAGCCAGATGCATTCCCGGAAAACACAGATGCGTGGAAGGCCTTGAGCAGGTGGACAAGGTCATAGCCATCGACCAGTCGCCCATCGGGCGCACGCCGAGATCCAATCCGGCCACATATACCGGTGTTTTTGACATGATCAGGGATATATTTGCATCAACCTCAGAGGCGAAGGCGAGAGGTTATTCAAAGGGACGTTTTTCTTTCAATGTGAAGGGCGGACGCTGCGAGGCCTGCCAGGGAGACGGTCTTATCAAGATCGAGATGCATTTCCTGCCGGATGTGTACGTGCCCTGCGAGGTTTGCGAGGGAAAACGATATAACAGGGATACGTTAGACTGCCTGTACAAAGGCAAGAGCATATATGATGTGCTGAATATGACGGTGGATGAGGCGCTGGAGTTCTTTGCCAATATTCCCAAGATTAAGACCAAGATCCAGACGCTGTATGATGTGGGACTCGGTTATATCAAGCTGGGACAGCCATCCACGGAGCTCTCCGGAGGTGAGGCACAGCGTATCAAGCTGGCGACGGAGCTTTCGAGACGGGCTACCGGAAAGACCGTATATATACTGGATGAGCCTACCACCGGTCTCCACTTTGCGGATGTGCATAAGCTGGTTGAGATATTGAGACGTCTTTCCGACGGCGGAAACACTGTCATAGTCATAGAGCACAACATGGATGTCATAAAGACAGCCGATTATATCATAGACATGGGACCGGAAGGCGGCGACGGCGGTGGTACGGTGATAGCCTGCGGAACGCCGGAGGAGATCTGTAAGGTCAAAAAGTCATATACAGGTCAATATCTGAAAAAATACCTGAAGTAAATATCAGGGACAACATACAAAAAAACGCTTGAACAGGAGTACAAAATGAGAGCAAAAAGATTGGCAGTACTGGGAATCGTGATGGCGCTTTGTCTTGGCGGATGTAAGGGAAAAGATGTGACAACTCCGGAGAACACACAGAGCGAGGATACGGCTGTTGTGTCCGACAACAACACGACTGATGAAGGGGCTGTGTCGGAGAATGAGCCAAAGGCAGAAGAGGATACGGCAGGGGGCGATACAAAGGAAGCAGCAGATACGGATACAGAGGATCCGGAAACTGAGGAATCGGCAGATTCGGGAGTCCGCACACCTGTACTCTATACCACGGACAGTCTTTACGATTACTATTCCGAAGAAGGTGAGGGCTATACATATGCTTACATCAGCGGTGCATATCCCTGGGTGCTGTCGGAAGGCTATGACGAGTTGAAGGCTGCCCTTAAGGAACAGAATACCAAGGATTGGAGCGGGATGCGGTCCACATTGGAGGATACGGAGGATACGGTTGCCGAGACTTCCAAAGAGGATCGGGAGTATCTGGTGGGGACGATGCCCTGGAATACCCAGCAGGATACGGAAATGGTCAGAAGCGATGACCTTATATTCAGCTACTGGTTTGTGACCGACAGCTGGATGGGCGGTGCTCATCCCTATGGTTACAAGAGCGGTCGTAACTTTGATACGGCTACCGGAAAGCTCCTGGAGCTTAAGGATATCGCGACGGACTACGACGGATTGTACGAGCTGGTTTTGGAGAAGCTTGAAAATACCGAGAATACCGATTATTTTTATGATGAATGGAAAGATACCGTACACAGTATGTTTTACGATGAGGATTACAGCGTAGAGTGGACGATATCATATGATACCATAGATTTCTATTTTAATTCATACAGTCTTATGCCCTATGCAGGGGGACCGGTGAGTCTGCCGATCCGGTTTGATGAGTGCGGGGATCTGATAGACAGCACCTATAGCGGTGGCGGTAGCGACAGGCTGTTCCATCATATTACCTGGGATGATTACGATAACGATGATGCCTGCTATCGTTTCGAGTACGACAGTGACGGTGACGGCGAGAAGGATATGAGTCTCAGCGTAAAGGATGATCGTCATTACAACGAAGAGTACGAGTATTTTGATTATACGGATGTGACCATTACCCTTGCGAAAAACGGCAAGGAGAGTTCGTACAGCACACAGCTTTGGTCATCGTATATCGGTTCCTGGATCATAGAGGACGGTAACGGGGATTATTACCTCTATATGGAGGAGCTTTCCGACAATGACTGGCATGTGCTCAATATTTTCGATCTGAACGGTGATTCGATAAAGAGTTTGGATATGAACAGTTCGGGTGCATTCTACAATATGACAAATCAGACTGCTGATCATATTTTCGTCACAACCAGGGTGTATATTATGGGAACACACTCCGGTGTGACCGAATGTGAGATCGGAAGGGCAGGTCAGCTCATATCAAAGGACGGGGAGTACAGATTGACTCATATCAGCTCTTCCGTTGCTGTGGATGAAGAGGCGCTTAAAAACAGTTATTCGGGTATGCCGGGCGAGGAATATAATGTTTGTCTTACTGCCAAAGAAGACATACCGGATATGATATATTATTCGGATATCGCAGACAGAGATAAGTCAGAGACTTCAGCTATCGCCAAGGGTACACAGCTGATCCCGTATCTCACCGACGGTAAGACATATATGATATTCAAGGTGAAGGACGGGGACGGATACTACCGTGTGGATTACGACAACGAGGATGATCATCTGATTCACGGAGAGCAAGATACAGACTTATTTGACGGTATCATGTATGCCGGCTAGTGGCAGACAGCCGGTATCAAGCAGTAAAGAAAGAGAGAACAATTTTAATGAGTATGGACAGGATGGACAATAACGGAGGGATGGGCTTAGGCGACGACGGATACGATAACGGTCGCGGAAACAGAGGCTCAGGCGGCGCACCGGGAGGCGGCAATCACAACGGTCAGATGGCGCTGATATTTATAGCCGTGACCCTCGTGTTTTTGCTCATAACCAGTATTTTTTCAAAATGGCAGGATGGCGCGACCAGCAGGGAGATAGCATATACCGAGTTTTTGGATATGCTGGCCAAAAATCAGGTTGAGAGCGTGGAGTTCACTTCGACGGAACTTATCATAATACCTAAAAAGGCAGAGAACCTGATGGTAGAGATGAAATACTACACAGGTTTGATGGAGGATGCCACAACTCTCACTGAGCGCCTTGAAAAAAGCGGAGTGGAGTTTAAGAGGGAGATCCCTGACAGCACGGCAGGCTGGATCTACAATATCGCATCCATCGCACTGCCTTTGGTAGCCATGTGGCTTTTACTGGGTTACCTCATGCGCAAGATGGGCGGTTCGGCTCTGGGCGTAGGGAAATCCACCGCAAAGGTTTATGTGGAGAAAAAGACAGGTGTGCTGTTCAAGGATGTTGCCGGACAGGATGAGGCCAAGGAATCACTGCAGGAGGTTGTTGATTTCCTGCACAATCCGGGGAAATACACGGCTATCGGAGCCAAGCTTCCCAAGGGTGCGCTTCTGGTAGGCCCTCCCGGAACAGGTAAGACTCTGTTGGCGAAGGCGGTTGCAGGTGAGGCGGGAGTGCCCTTCTTTTCACTGGCAGGTTCCGACTTCGTGGAAATGTTCGTGGGCGTGGGCGCAAGCCGTGTCAGGGATCTTTTCAAAG
>JAEEGL016326335.1_pt1 | contig 15718 bp, 12 predicted proteins | sample 9134231 | NCBI WGS metagenome assembly JAEEGL01 (sample SAMN16246548, study PRJNA631951) | gut metagenome | biome: gut microbiome; feature: rumen; material: fiber-attached | host: Bos | place: Iran: Karaj | collected 2018-10
AAATTAAATAGAAATGGAATTAAAACATATATACATACATTTACAAAAGGGTATCCTACTGATGTAGATACAATAGTAAGTGAGGAAGGATATGGAGCAAATCCATATATAGAAACTACTAAACCATTAATACTTGTAAATGCACCAGGTCCAGGAAGTGGTAAATTAGCAACTAGTTTATCACAGGTTTATCATGAACATTTAAGAGGTGTTAATGCTGGTTATGCTAAATTCGAAACATTTCCTGTTTGGGATTTGCCATTAAAACATCCAGTTAATCTTGCGTATGAAGCAGCAACTGCTGATTTAAAAGATGTTAATATGATAGACCCTTTTCATTTAGAAGCATATGGGGTAACTGCAGTAAATTATAATAGGGATATCGAAACTTTTCCAATATTAAAAAATATATTATATAAAGTAACAGGTAAAGAAATATATAAATCACCTACAGATATGGGAGTTAATGTAATAGGTTCTTGTATTATTGATAATGATGTAGTAGAAGAAGCGGCTAAAAAAGAAATAGTTAGAAGATATTATCAAGAAACAAACAATTATAAACTAGGTCTTAGTGATGCTGATACATGTGAAAAAGTTAAACTTTTAATGAATGAAGTGGGTGTTGATGAAAATTATTTAGATGTAATTAAACCTGCATTAGAAAAAAGAGATAAAGTAAATGCACCTGTAATATCATTAAAGATTGGTAAGAAAATATTAACTGGTAAGCAAACTGATTTGTTAACCCCAGCATGTAGTGTTATATTAAATGCTATTAAATATTTAAGTAAAATACCAGATGATATAAATCTATTATCTCCTAAAGTATTAGACCCAATGTTAAAATTAAAAGGAGAATTAAATAGTGGTAATAGATTAACACTTCCAGAAGTGTTAACTGCACTTAGTATTTGTTCTGTTACTAATCCAATGATAGAAAAAGCATTATCTAATTTAAGCAAGCTAAAAGATGCAGAAGCACATGCAACTTATATTGTAGATAATGGGGATAAAAAAACATTAAAAAACTTAAAAATAAATGTTACATGTGAACCTGAATATTTAAGAGACGAAGATGCTGAATTAATTTAGCATCTTCTTTACTTATATATCTTATTATGATATTATATATTTAAGGAACAACTGATATATAATGTCAGGCGTTACTTATGTTGTAGGCCTAACTTATAGTTAGGCGTTTTTTTATATTAAAACTATAAATAGTAGAGTAATAAGTGATATAATTATAAAGACTAATGATGATATCAAGTAATCTTTTTTTGTCATCTATTACCACCTCCTTTAAATAGGAAGTAACGCCTAACAATCAGTTGTTCAAAATCAATTATATTTATTTTCAAAAATGTGTCAAATCACTTATAAATGATTTTTATAGGTGATTTTATATTGAAAAAATAATTTATTAAATAGTAATATATGTTATAATTTAATTATGAAAGATAATATTAGATGTACAATTATAATTCCAAGTTTAAATCCAAATAATAAATTATTAGAATTAGTTAATAATCTATTAGAATCTGGTTTTAAAGATATCATAGTGGTTAATGATGGTAGTGCCCCTGAATATGATGCTATATATAATGTTTTACCTAAACAAGTAAAACTGTTAAAGCATGATATTAATAAGGGAAAAGGAGCTGCTATAAAGACTGCTTTAAAAGAACTTAAAAATACTGATGCATTTATTACAGTAGATAGTGATGGTCAACATAGTGTAGAAGATGTTTTTAAAATTAAAGAAGCATTAACTAAATATGATGTTGTTCTTGGAACAAGAAATTTTAAATTAAAGAATGTACCATTAAGAAGTAGGTTTGGTAATAAAATATCTTCAATAGCATTTAAAATGGAAACAGGTATTAATCTTAAAGATACTCAGACTGGTCTTAGAGGAATAAATATTAAACATAAAGATTTAGCATTAAAGACTGAGGGTAATAGATATGAGTATGAAATGAATTTCTTAACTAATCTTGCTAAAAATAAAATTAAAATTCATACTGTTAGTATTAAAACAATATATGAAGATAATAATAAAGGATCTCATTTCAATGTTATAAGAGATTCAATACTTATTCATAAGTGGATTATATGGTTAATATTAATTGTTATAGTTTTATTAATACTATTGAAATATATAAGTAAGTAATATTTACCACTTGTAAACATTTAATTATAGTGTTATACTTGTTTCATAAATCTTTGATGTGGAAAAGTAATATAATTAGTTTTTAAGAGAGTTAGTGGTTGGTGAAAACTAATAAAATTATTATATGAAAGAACACCACGGAGTGGAATATTGAAACTTAGTAAATATTCTCGGTTAAAACCGTTATTAAAAAAAGTTAAATAAAGGGATGGTACCGTCTTATAGACTCCTTGTACTATCTCTTTTTATTTTAAGAAAGGATGATGAAAAATGGATGTTAAAGATTTATTCAGTAAAATTGAAGACTATGAAGGAAAAGAAGTAACTTTAGAAGGTTGGGTTCGTAATAATAGAAATCAATCTAATTTTGGATTCATTGATTTTAATGATGGAACATATTTTAAGAGTTTACAACTTGTATATGATAAAGATTCAAAAGATTTTGATAAATTTAGTAAAATTAAAATTGGATCAGCAATTAGAGTAAAAGGTACTGTAGTTAAAAGTGAAGGTAGTGGACAAAGTCATGATGTTAAAATAACTAGTGTAGACATTTTGGGTGACTGTCCAAGTGATTATCCTTTACAAGCAAAAGGTAGACCAACTAGAGAATTTTTAAGAGAAATTGCTTATTTAAGGCCTAGAACAAATTTATATAATGCTGTATTTAGAGTACGTAGTGTAGCTGCTCATGCTATACATGAATATTTTCAAAGTCATAACTATGTATATTTTCATAGTCCAATTATAACTGGAGCTGATTGTGAAGGTAGTGGTCAAATGTTTAAAATAACTACGCTTGATATGGATAATTTACCGCTTACTGAAGATAAGAAAGTTGATTATAAGAAAGACTTATTTGGAAAACAAACATTTATTACTGGAAGTGGTCAATTGCATGGTGAGACATTTGCTCTTGCATATAAGAAAATCTATACTTTCGGACCAACTATGAGAACTGAAAACTCTAATACTAAAACACATGCTAATGAATTCTGGATGATTGAACCAGAAATTGCTTTCTGTGATTTAAATGGTATTATGGATATAGAAGAAGAAATGCTTAAATATATAGTAAAATATGTAATGGATAAATGTCCTTTAGAAATAGATTTCTTTGATAAATTTGTTGAAAATGGTTTAAAAGATAAATTAAATAAAGTATTAAATAGTGAATTTGTTAGAATAACTCATCATGATGCGATTACTTTATTAAAGGAAGCTAAAGTTGATTGGGAATTTACTCCTGAATATGGTGAAGATATAGCTAAAGAGCATGAAAAATATATTACAGAGCATTTTAATGGGCCAGTATTTATAACTGATTGGCCAAAAGATATTAAAGCATTCTATATGAAATTAAATGATGATGGTAAGACAGTTGCTGCTGTTGATTTAGAGGTTCCAGGAGCAGGCGAATTAATTGGTGGTAGTCAAAGAGAAGATGATTATGATAAATTAATTCAAAGAATGAAAGAAATGAATATTCCACTTGAAAACTTAGATTGGTATACTAACCTTAGACGTTTTGGTGGATGTTATCATGGAGGATTTGGTCTTGGATTTGAAAGATTAATTATGTATCTAACAGGTGTAGATAATATAAGAGATGTAATACCTTATCCTAGAACACCAAATAACTGTGATTATTAGTAAGGAGGATTTATGAGTAATTTTACAGAAGAAATGATTGATGATTATGCTAATAAATTACTTATTGGTTTGACTTTAGAAGAAAGAAAAATGATACAACAAGAGTTTGATGATATTGAACATAGTATGGAACTAATAAATAAAATAGATGGCATTAAAGATGTAGAACCTCAAAGTTATCCTTTTGAAATGGAAATCACTGATTTAAGAAGTGATGATGATGTTGATGAAGAAATCCCAATTGATATTCTTCTTAGAAATGCTGGTAGTGTAGAAGGTAGAGAAGTAGAAGTACCAAAGGTGGTGGGATAATGTTAGAAAAAGGAATTAAAGAATTACATGATGAACTTAAAAGTAAAAAAATAACAAGTGATGAGCTTGTTAAAGAATCTATTAAAGCTTGTCATGATATACAGGAAAAAACTAATTCTTTTGTAACTATTATTGATGATGCTACTGGTACTGAAGTAACAGATGAATTATTATCTGGTATACCTTATGGTATTAAAGATATATTTTCTACAAAGGATATTTTATCAACAGGAAGTTCTAATACATTAAATAACTATGTTCCATTCTTTGATGCAACATGTGTTGCGAATCTAAAGAAACATGGAGCAGTTGGTGTAGCTAAAACTGTTTTAGATGAACTCGGTATGGGTGGTACAGGTACTACTGGACATACAGGCATTGTTCATAATCCATGGGACCTAGAGCGTCAAACAGCAGGTTCTTCAGCTGGAAGTGCGGCTTCTGTTGCTGCAGGTGTATATCCTTATGCACTTGGAAGTGATACAGGAGACTCTGTTCGTAAGCCAGCAGGATATTGTGGAATTGTTGGATATAAACCAACATATGGAATGATATCTAGATATGGAATGTTTCAATTCGCAAGTTCATTAGATACAGTTGGCGTTCTATCAAGAAGTGTTGAGGATGCCGCTATAGCAGTAGATGGTATGAAAGGTCTCGATAAACATGATATGACAACATGGGATTCAAGTAATATTCATCTATATGAATCATTAAATAAGGATGTTAAAGGTAAGAAATTATTCTATATTAAAGAAATATGTGATATAGAAAACTATAAAAATCCTAGTGAAGAATTAAAAGAACATTTAAATAATTTTAAAGATACAATTAAGAAATGTGAAAGCATTGGTATTAGTGTAGAAGGTGTAAGTATAGATAGAAATCTACTTAATGCATTATATCCTACATATATGGTTATATATGGTGCTGAAGCATCAAGTAATATGGCTAATCTTACTGGTATTTCTTTTGGGCCTAGAGGAGAGGGAAGTACTCCTGATGAAATGATAAAAGATCATAGAACTAAAGGATTTAGCCCACTCATTAAAAGAAGATTTGTTATAGGCTCATTTGTATTACAAAGAGAAAATCAAGAAAAATTCTTCTTAAATGCTAAGAGAGTAAGAAGATTAATAGTAAATAAAATGAATAGCTTATTTGAAAACTATGATGGAATGTTGTGTCCTGTAGGCACTGGACCAGCTAAATACTTAGATGATAGTAAAAATAATCATGATAAAGATACTGTTGTTCTTGAAGAAATATTACAAATAGGAAATTTTGGTGGGTATCCATCTATAACAATACCTAACGGATTTATAAATAATCTACCGGTAGGAGTAAATATTACTGGTAAAGTTAAAGATGATGTTAATGTACTTAATATAGCATATGCACTTGAAGATGTGATGGACTATAAAAATCAAATTGCTAGGGAGGTGAAATAATGGCTTATAAGGCAGTTATTGGACTAGAATTTCACTGTGAAATGAAATCACATACAAAAGTATTCTCTGGAGCTATTAATGGTTTTTCTAAAAAGCCAAATCAATTAGTTTCACCACTTGATATGGGGTTTCCAGGAACACTTCCTGTACTTAACAAAGAATGTGTTAAGAAAGCAATTGAAATGGCTATGATATTAAATTGTAAAATTCCAGAATATATGGAATTTGATAGAAAGAATTATTTCTATCCAGATCTACCTAAAGGATATCAATTAACTCAGTTTTTTAATCCAGTAGGTACTAATGGAAAAGTAACAATAGAAATAAACGGTGAAGAAAAAGAAGTATTAATTCATGATATACATTTAGAAGAAGATTCTGCTTCTTTAGATCATTTATATGATACTTCAAATATTGATTATAATCGTTCTGGAGTTCCTTTACTTGAACTTGTTACAGAACCATGTTTAAATTCAGCAGATGAAGCAATAGAATTTTTAGAACACATTAAAAGAATATATGAATATACTGATATATCTGAATGTGATACCAAAAAAGGTCAAATTAGAGCTGATGTTAATGTTTCAATAATGGATGAAGGTTCAAAAGAACTTGGAACTAAAGTAGAGGTTAAGAATGTTAATAGTTTTGATTCAATACGTAAAACTATTAATTATGAAATAGAAAGACAAAGTAAATTAAAAGAATCTGGTCATTATGATGAAGTAGTTCAAGAAACTAGACGTTGGGATGATGATAGTGGAACAACTATTCATATGAGAAGTAAAGCAGATGCGATAGATTATAAATACTTTACTGAACCTAATATTCCAAGATACAAAATTACTAAAGAATTATTAGATGAAATTAAAAAGAATATTCCAATGCTAGCTCATGAAAGAAAAGAAAAATATATTAATGAGTATAATTTATCTTTATATGATGCTTCAGTACTTGTTAAGAATAAAGATGTTTCTGATTATTTTGAAGAATGTGTAAAACTTGGTAGTGATCCTAAAAGTGCATGTAATTGGATTACAACTAAAGTTTTAGCGGAAGTTAATAAAAATGAGGATACATCTATTAAAGATATATTTATTACTCCAACTATGTTAGCTGAATTAATCAAATTAATAGATGATAAAAAAATAACTAATAATCAAGGTAAAGAAGTATTTAGTAAAATGTTAGAAGAAGAAATTACTCCCCTTGAAATAGTTAAAAAATATGGTATGGAAGTAATAGAAGATACTAATTTAATTAATTCTTTAGTAGAAGAAGTATTAAATGAAAATCCTAAAGCAATAGAAGACTATAAAAATGGTAGAACTAATATGTTAGATTATTTAGTAGGACAAGTAATGAAAAAGTCTAGAGGAAAAGCAAATCCTGTAGAAGCAAAAGAAAAACTTCTTGAAAAAATAAAATAGTTTTAGAAATAAAACTATTTTTAATTTGAAAAAATGATGGATTTATGTTATAATATACGGCATTAACAAAAGGGGGGATGTTAATTATGCCATATGATGAATTTAAAATAAGAAGTTTTTTAAAGAAACTTAGCAATGAAGAATTATATGATTCAGAATACTTATTAGGTGTTAATTTTGAAAAAGCACCTATGGAATCTATAGTTAGTTCACTTGTATCTTTATATGATAATGTATCATTATTAAAAAGTCGTATTGAATCAAATGTAAAAAATTTAAGTCCATTGGCGATAGATGATTTTTATAGAAAGAGAAATGTTTTAATCAAATTAATGGATGATAATAGAATATATGCATCAATTATGGGATATAAGATAGCAGAAAGAAGAAATCAATCTAAACCAATGATTTGTGAATTGGTTCAAAAGTAGAAATGTAATGTTAACGTAAAGTTTACATATTACTGTAATATGTAAGCTTTTTAATTGCTATAATTATAATATGAAGAGAAGAAGATTAAGAAAAGGAATTAGAAATATTATATATTTTGTTGTTTTTGCTTTAGTTGCCAGTTTTGTGTTTGGCTATTTTGATTTGTGGGATAAAATAGAAATAATGATTAATAAAAGTGTAGTGAAAATGGGAAATATATATATTGAAAAACCTAAAGTAAGAATTATAGATGAAGAAAGTAATTCTCGTTTAGTAGCAGTGTCAATTAATAATAATCATGCTGCTTGGCCACATGCTGGGCTTCAAGATGCTCATATTGTATATGAGTTGATAGCAGAAGGCGGTATTACAAGATTACTTGCTTTTTATAAAGATACAAGTACTGCTAAAATAGGATCTGTACGTAGTGCTAGACATTATTTCTTGGATTATGTATTAGAAAATGATGCGATATTTGTACATTATGGTTATTCTCCTCAAGCGCAGGAAGATATTAAAACGTTAAAAATTAATAATTTAAATGGTTTATATGATAATAGTGTATTTTATAGAGATCAAACATTGAATAGAGCATTTGAACATACTGCATTTACTACGATGGAGAGAATACAAAAAGGAATAAAATCTAAGGGATATAGAAATACAAGTGATAATCAATTATTAAAATATAGTCCAATTAAAGTAGATTATAGTAAAGATGAAACATTACAAAAAGCTAATACAGTAACTATCAAATATTCATCATATCAAACTACATCTTATGAATATGATAGTGAGAATATGGTATATAAAATGTATATGAGTGGGAAAGAACATAGTGATTTAGATACAAAGAAACAATATACAGTTAAAAATATCATTACTTATCAAGTTAAAAACATAGATTTAAATGATGATAAGGGAAGACAAGATTTAAAAAATACTGGTAGTGGAGAAGGATACTATATTTCCAATGGAGAAGCAATTAAAATCAAATGGAGTAAGAAGAGTAGAAGTGAACAAACAAAGTATATGTTGATGAATGGAGAAGAGTTGGTTGTTAATGATGGAAACACATGGATACACATACAACCTGTGAGTCAAACATTAAAAATAGAATAATTATTTTGAAATAGAATATAATTTATAAAACATATTGAAATAAATAAGTTTACATGTTAGAATGGTAATGTATAGAATAAGGAGGATGTTATGGATACTGTATTAAATTTTTTAGCTGATCATTATTTATGGTTTATGATTGGCGCTGGGTTTCTATTATTAGCACTAATTGGATTTATAGTAGATGGAAAGAAAAAGAAGAAAGTTGAAGCTGCTGCTCAATTGCCTCAAGGAGGGCAAGTTAATACTGTTCAAAATTTAAATGCTCAGGCTATGCAACAGCAAGCTGTGCCAGCACAACCAGTAGCGCCAGCGCAACCAGTAACAGCTGCTACACAGACTCCGGCTGCAGCGCCTAGTTTAGAAGGATTGAATGCACAAGTAGCTCAATCAAATCCTACTGGAGAAACATTAACTTTTGGACCAGTAGATGCAAATACTTCTGAAGCACCTGCAGCTGAAGAAGAAGAAAAATTGGTAATTGAAATGCCTAATGGTTCATTATCTGAAGAGGTATTAGAAGCTGCTCCTGGAGTTACTCAAACCCCAGTTGAAGCTGCACCTCAAGAAAGTGCACCTTTAACGATAGAACAAGCAGTAGGAGTTGAATCATCTATGCCTTCTCAAACAAATCAAATTCCTATGCAAGAATCAGGACCTTCACCAGTAATGGAAGCACCTGATATGAGTATGGAACCTGCTATGGCTGTTCCTGAAATGCCAGCTGCGCCAGCAGAACCAATGCCTGTGTCAATGACACCAGAACCTGCTGCACCTGCTCCAGCAGCACCAGCTGCACCAGAGCCAGTAGCACCTGCACAACCAGCAGAGCCACAACCTGTATATCAAAATACAATTCAACAATAAGTAGTGTAATCACTACTTTTTAATTGCTATCAAATATATTGCATTTTTAGGCATTATTTGGTAAAATGAATGCATTGGAAGACGAGTAGAATAAATATTCTTTATAGAGAATTAGTGGTTGGTGTAAACTAATATTAATATTTATTTGAAGCTACTTTCTCTTATGAGTCAATAACTCACGGTAATTACGTTATAATTTAATAAGTTAAATAAAGGATGGTACCGTCTTTATGACTCCTTAAACCATTCTTTTTTATTTGGAGGTTAGTATGAATTTAAAAGATATGTTTATTAATTTTTTTGTAAGTAAAGGACACAAGCAAATACCAAGTGCTCCAGTAGTACCTGAAAACGATCCTAGTGTTCTATTTAATACTGCTGGTATGCAACCACTAATACCATATTTAATGGGAGAAACTCATCCATATGGTACTAGATTATGTGATTATCAAAAATGTGTTAGAACTAATGATTTAGAATCTATTGGAGATACTACACATCATACATTTTTTGAAATGTTAGGTAATTGGAGTTTAGGAGATTACTTTAAAGATGAAAGTATTAGCTGGAGTTTTGAATTTCTTACAAAGGTATTAAATATTCCAGTAGAAAAATTAGCAGTTACAGTATTTGCTGGAGATGGTAATATTCCATTTGATGAAGTTAGTTATAATAAATGGTTAAGTTTAGGAATTAAAGAATCTAGAATAGCTAAAACAGTAGAAGATAATTTCTGGATAGCAGGTGAAAGTGGACCATGTGGACCTGATACTGAAATTTTCTATTATAAAGGTGAAAATGTTCCAGATGTTTTTGACCCAAAAGATAATATGTGGGTTGAAATATGGAATAATGTTTTTATGCAATATTGTAAAGATAAAGATGGTAATGTAACTGAACTTCCTAAGAAGAATGTAGATACTGGTATGGGAGTTGAAAGAACAACTGCTATACTAGAAGGTGTTAATGATAACTATAAATCATCTATATGGAAAGATGTTATAGATTTAATATGCAAAATATCTAATCTTCCATATGAAGGAAACGAACTTAGCATGAGAGTAATAGCTGATCATTTAAGAACAGCAGTATTTATTTCTGCTGATCCCGCTGGTATTAAACCAAGCAATACTGATCAAGGATATATATTAAGAAGACTTATTAGAAGAGCAATAAGACATGCTAAAAAGTTAAACATTGATGTTAATAGTGATTGGGAAAGCCAAATAGCTAAAGTAATACTTGATAAATATAAAACATATTATAAAGAATTAGAAGATAACTATAATATAGTTTTAGATGTTTTAAGAAATGAAAAAGTTAAATTTAATAGAACTTTAGAAAAAGGATTACGTGAATTTGAAAAAGTTGCTTCTAAAGATATAGATGGTGTTACTGCATTCCATTTATTTGATACATATGGTTTCCCAATAGAATTAACGGAAGAGCTTGCAAATGAAAGAAATTTAAAAGTTGATATAGAAGGATTTAAAAATAAATTTAAAGAGCATCAAGAGTTATCTAGAACAGCTTCTGCTGGAAAGTTTAAAGGTGGACTTGCTGGTAATGGTGAAATAGAAACTAAATATCATACAGCAACTCATTTATTAAATGCTGCTTTAAAAGAAGTTGTATCTAAAGATGTTCATCAAAAAGGAAGTAATATCACAAGTGAAAGAATGAGATTTGATTTTAGTTGTGATCATAAATTAAGTGATGAGGAAAAATCTAAAACAGAAGAGTTAGTTAATAAATGGATTCAAGAAGGATTAGAAGTTAGATGCGATGAAATGAAAAAAGAAGATGCTATAAAGAGTGGGGCAGAATGTATGTTTATAGAAAAATATCCTGATGTAGTAACTGTTTATAGTATTGGAAATGTTTCTAAAGAATTATGTGGAGGTCCACATGTTAAAAATACTAATGAACTTGGAACATTTAAAATAGTTAAAGAAGAAGCTTCTAGTGCTGGAGTAAGAAGAATAAAAGCTATACTAGAATAGTGGAGTATTTATGAATATATATGATTTTACACAAGAAGAATTAGAAAATTATTTAATAGAAAATGGATTTAAAAAATATAATGCTACTCAAATAATTGAATGGATTTATGAACATAAAGTTTATGAATTTGATAAGATGACTAATTTGAGTAAAAAGCTTATATCTTTTTGTGATGAAAATCTAAATATTAATAAATTAAATATTATAAAGGTAGAAAAAAGTCCTTTAGCAAATAAATACTTATTAGAACTTAATGATCATAATAAAATAGAATGTGTTTTAATGAATCATGATTATGGTTATTCATTATGTGTATCCAGTCAAGTTGGATGTAATATGGGTTGTTCTTTTTGTGAAAGTGGAAGGCTTAAAAAAGTTAGAGACTTAACATTAGGTGAACTTGTAGGACAAGTTATAAGTGTAAGTGATTATGAAAAAGTAAGAATAGATTCTATAGTAGTTATGGGTATTGGAGAACCTTTTGATAATTTTGAAAATATTAAAAGATTTATTAGTGTTGTAACTAATAATAAAATGATTAATATTGGTCAAAGACATTTAACAATATCTACTTGTGGATTAGTACCTAAAATATATGAATTTGCTGATTTAGAAACTGGTGTAAATTTAGCAATTAGTTTACATGCACCAAATAATGAAATTAGAGATAAAATTATGAAAGTAAATCATGCTTATAAAATAGAAGAGGTTATGAAAGCATTAGATTATTATATTAAAAAGACAAATAGAAGAGTAACTATTGAATATATAATGCTTGCTGGTATTAACGATAGTGATAAGTGTGCTTTAGAACTTTCTAAATTAATAGAAGGTAAACTTATGTATGTGAATTTAATACCATATAATGAAACTTCAAATTTTAATATGAAAAGAAGTAATGACTTTAAAATAAAGTCTTTTTATGATATACTTAAATCAAATAACATTAATGTGACAATAAGAAAAGAAATGGGTGGTAATTTATCTGCCGCCTGTGGACAACTTAGAGCTTTGGAAGAGGGAAGTGAAAAATGCTAACATATTATCAAACTGATCCTGGAAAAGTAAGAAGTCATAATGAAGATTCTGTTACAATAGTAAAGAATTTAAATTCAGAATATTTACTTGTAGTAGCAGATGGAATGGGTGGTCATAAAGCTGGAGAAGTAGCTAGTTCTTTAGCTGTAAATGAACTTAGTAAAAGATTTTCTGAACTTTCTAGTATAGGGACAAAAGAAGAAGCTGTTGTATGGCTTAAAGAAATAATTGATGAAATAAATGTTAAAATATTAAGATATGCTGAAGAACATATAGATGCTAGTGGACTTGGAACTACATGTGTTTGTTCTATACTTACAAAAGATTTCTTATTGTTTGGTAATGTTGGAGATTCATCGGGTTTTGTATTTAAAAAAGGTAAATTATATAAAGTTACAAAAGATCATACTCTTGTAAATATTTTGCTTGAAAGCGGTGAAATAACAGAGAATGATGCTAAAACACATCCACAAAAGAATGTTTTAATGAAAGCATTGGGTGCTGCTGAAATAATAGATGTAGATATATTTGAAGTTATCATTAATAATGAAGAAGATAAAATTGATGGAATTTTCTTATGTAGTGATGGACTTTCAAATATGTTAACTGTAGAACAAATGGAAAAAGTATTAAATGATAAAGATTTAGATATTGAAGAACAAGTGGAAAAAATGATAATGAAAGCTAATATGCGTGGGGGTACGGATAATATAACAATAGCTTATGCTAGATTGAGTGGTGAGTAGTGTGATAGTCAAGGGATCTAAAATTAATGATAGATACCAAATTATAAAAACCTTGGGTGAAGGTGGTATGGCTAATGTATATTTAGCCCATGATAATATTTTAGATAGAAATGTAGCTGTAAAAGTTTTAAGAGGAGATCTTGCTAGTGATGAAAAATTTGTTAGAAGATTTCAAAGAGAAGCTTTATCAGCATCTAGTTTATCTCATCCAAATATAGTTGAGATGTATGATGTTGGAGAAGATGATGGTCAATACTATATAGTAATGGAGTATGTTGATGGTAAGACTTTAAAACAAGTTTTAAAACAAAGAGGACATTTATCTGTTACTGAAGTTGTTGATATTATGCTACAAGTTACTGATGGAATGGCTCATGCCCATGATGCTTATATTATTCATAGAGACATTAAACCACAAAATATTATGATGCTTTCAAATGGTATGATTAAAATAACTGATTTTGGAGTAGCAACAGCTTTAAATTCTACTCAATTAACTCAAACAAATTCAGTTATGGGAACTGTACATTATTTACCACCAGAACAAGCTAATGGTAAAGGATCTACTATACGTAGTGATATATATTCTATGGGTATTATGATGTATGAATTACTAACAGGATTAGTTCCATATAAAGGAGAAAGTGCTGTTGAAATTGCTTTAAAGCATTTAAAAGAACCACTTCCTAGTATTAGAAAAACTAATCCATCAATACCTCAATCTATAGAAAATGTAATTATAAAAGCAACTGCTAAAAATCCTAAGAATAGATATACAGATGCTAGAATGATGCATGAAGATTTAAAAACTGCTTTAGATGATTCTAGAAAAGATGAAAAAAGATATGTATATCCATATCCAGAAAATGATTTAGAAGAAACTAAAGCATTAGATAAAGAAGTAGCAGCAGTTAAGAAGGTTGAAGAAAAAGAAAATGCTCCTAAAGTAGAAGAAATAAGAGAAGAAAGCAAAAAAACTAATAGAACATTAATAATTCTAATTAGTATATTTACTGCAATAGCTATCGCAGTAGCAGTAGGATTATATGTATTATTAGAACAGGGTAAAGTAAAAGAAATAGTTATACCTTCAGATATAGTTGGTATGGATCCTGTTAAAGCATCTAACGAACTTACTAATTTAGGATTTACAGTTAATACTGATTATGAATATATAGCTAGTGATACTATTGAAGAGGGAAAAGTTGTAAAAACCAGTCCGGAAATTAATAGAAAAGTTAAAACCACTGCTCCAATAACATTATATGTATCATCTGGAGAAGGTAAATATATTATAGAAGATGTTACAGGTGAAAACTATTTAGTTGCTAAAGGTAAAATAGAAGCTCAATGTGAATGTAATGTTACAGTTGAATCTGAAGTAGTAGATGAAGAAAAGAAAGTAAAAGAAGATACTGTTTTAAGAACAGAACCTGCTGCAGGAGAATCTGTTAAACTAGGAAGTCAAATTAAAATAATTATTCCTAGTGTAGAATATAAATATCCTGATTTTACTAAAGGATATAGTATTGCTCAAATAGAAGAATTTGCTAAAAAGCATGAATTAAAATTAGAATATGCATATCAAGAAACAACATCTGCTAAAGAAGGTACAATTCTAAAACAAAGTAGAGCTGCTAAATCAGTAGTAACTCCAGGAGCAACATTAAAAATAACAATAGCTAAAGCTCCTGCTGTAGTAGAAGAACCTAAACCACAAGAAAATACTAATACTGAAAATAATACTGGAGAAAATACTGGAGAATAATATGAATGGTAAAATTATATGTATTAATAAATTTATACATAAAGTAGTTCTTTCAAATAATACAATAATGGATACTAGAACTAGGGGGAAACTTAGAAATAATAATATCAACCCAGTTGTAGGGGACAATGTAGAAGTTGATGTAGAAAACAAAACAATAGAAAAGGTACTACCAAGAAAGAATTATCTGGAAAGACCTCTCATAGCAAATATAGATAAATTACTTATTGTTATGAGTACTTCAATTCCAGTTTTTTCTAGTTATTTAATAGATAAATTTCTTTTAATAGCATGGTCTAATAATATAGAGCCAATTATTATAATAACTAAAACAGATATGATTAGTGTTAAAGAAAAACTAGATATTAAAAAATATATTAGCTACTATAGGAAATTAGGAGTTAAAGTATATATTAATACTAGTGTTAAAAAGATTAGAAGTGAATTTAAAGATTCAGTTGTTGCTTTGTGTGGACAAACTGGTAGTGGTAAATCTAGTTTATTAAACAAAATAGATGCATCATTAAAATTAAAAACTGGAGAAGTATCTTTATCACTTGGAAGAGGTAAACATACTACTAGATTAGTAGAATTATTAGAAGTAAATGATGGATTAATCGCAGATACTCCTGGATTTAGTTCTTTACAAATAAATATTGATAAAAAAGAAATTAGAAAATACTATCCAGAATTTAATAAACCTTGTAAATATAGAAGCT
>JAEEGL016343894.1_pt1 | contig 15718 bp, 12 predicted proteins | sample 9134231 | NCBI WGS metagenome assembly JAEEGL01 (sample SAMN16246548, study PRJNA631951) | gut metagenome | biome: gut microbiome; feature: rumen; material: fiber-attached | host: Bos | place: Iran: Karaj | collected 2018-10
ACTTGGTGTCTGGGATGACGTTTTCCTTCGTGCCGATGTAGTGCTTGTCGCCGAGGGCTTCGAAGAGGTCCATGTCAATAATGCTGGCACCCGTGCTGACCACGGCGTCAACCATCTTGTTCCTGACCATCTCCACATACACCTGCATACAGCCAGCGGCCGATGTGGAACCGGCGATGGTGAGGATGTTGGTGCAGTCCTTCTCCGCAATCATCTGACAGAGGATGTCAGCGGCGCGAGCGGTGTCGCGCGAGGTGAACGACATCTTACGCATAGCGTTGATGAGTTCCGTCGAGTCGTACTTCTTAATGTCGATATGTTCGACAACGTCTTTCAGTAAGTCTTTTTTCTCCATTGTATTTCAGATTTCAGATTCAAGATTCAAAGATTAAGTTTTTTACTTGTCGTCGCTTTGCGTCATTGCAAGGAGGAACGACGAAGCAATCTAGGGTATAAGTTTTATGTCTAGACTGCTTCGTGTCTCGCAGTGACGCTAGGCGCGCCTGATTAAGATTGCAAAAATAGGAATTTATTCGGTTTGCGACCTGTATGGGCACAAAAAATCCTTCGACCTATAGGCTGAAGGATTACAGTTTCGATTATTGTTGGGATTGTAGGGCTGTCGTACCACGGCGAATTGTAGGGCTGTCGTACCACGGCAGCCGCATTGTCGTTTCATCGGCGGCAGCCGCAATGCGACAGCCCTACAAACCAACACGGTTATTCCACCACAAATTTCCGCGTGGCATCGCCAACGGTGATGAAATACACGCCCTTAGGCAAATCGCGTACGCTGATTTGTTGTTTTTCCATCGTGATTTGGCCTTTCATTATGGTTTGGCCGATGGGATTGACAATGCGGTAGGTTTCCATTTGTAGAGACGCGCCATGGCACGTCTCTACAAACAGGATGCCATTGGCGGGATTCGGATAAACCCTGAAGGCCGTTGCCTCGTTCTCGCCGAGGCCAACCAAATCCATGCTACGGTTGGAAAGAAGGCGCGTTTCGCCGTCTTTGCCCGCCTCAACGCCTTGCACGACGATGTAACCCTGGTCGAACTGGCTTTCCGAGCAGGTGTAGCTTGTCACGCTCGCACCCACAAAATCAATTACGGTGAGTGAGCCATCGTCTTCATGCCATTCGCAGATGTTGTAACCTATCAGGTCATAGCCCGTCGGAATGTTCCATTCGATTTCGATGGTGTTATTCATGCCCAAGGTGTAGCTCATATGGATGGTTTCCTTGGGATAGCTCACAATGGGGCATTCTGTGCCGTCTGTGGCGACAGCAGTGAGTGTGTATGTACGAGATGCGGAACCACTACCGATATTGTCAGTGAACTGACCGTCGGAGTAGTCGGCTGTGCCGACTTGTAGGCCGTCTCGCTTCACGATGACATGGTCGATGTACTGGGCTTGTGCCACGGTAGTGGGCCATGTGACCAAGTTCAAGTTACTCTCAAGGTCACAGGTAGCCAAGTCGATTTCGACGTTGTTGTAGACGTCGATTGCGTAGGTTCTTGGTCCACAAGGGTCGTTCACATTTGTTGCCGAGTAAGTGCCATCTTGCACGACATCGATTGTTGTTGTAGTTTCATTAGTTGACCATAGCCATTCGAGATAGTTCAACTCTGGATTACCAAGTGTAATAGTGTCGTCAGGATGTTTCCAGATGAATGGCTCATTGAATGGGTTGAAAGCGTTGGATTCTGGCGATGTGATGTATACACAAATTTCCATGTTTATCATGCATTCATCGGAAGTAACTCGCCAACTCCCTTGGTATTGGCTTTCTGTGACAGTGAGTTCATAGGAATAAAAGCTTTCTGAAAAGTCAGGTCTACACCACATTGTCCACTCGCATGTGGAGTCTACATAGATGGTCACAGTGTCTGCACAAAACACTTTAGTTTTACCATCATTAAATTCATCGACTAATGAAACTCGAAGTGTTTGCCCGTTGGTAATGCCGACAAAAATTATCAGGCAAAGGAACATCATTGGTTTTCTCATTTTTTGTTTCTCCTTTCTTTTTCAATAAATAATTAATTGTTATTGTTTGAATTAGATAATTGCTTTTTCTATACTTCCATCAACTTCCGCCCATGTTCAGAAAAAGCAAAAAGAAAGGCGTGAAACCTTTTGCATTACCTTCAACTGCGGATTATTTCTGGACTACCGATACATGTAGATAAATGCAAAAATTCACGCCAAGCGTGAACTTTAATGCACTTATTCTCACATGTAGAAAGTGTCCAGTTTTCAGTTGAGAGAACAAGAGCGTAAAGCTCAGGGGGTTAATTATGTCAGGTTATTCGTTTGTCTTTTCTTTAATCAATCGGTTTTATCTTGTTGGTTTATAATGAGTTCAATTTGTCTTCGTTCAATCCCGTTGTGGCCAAGATGACGGCATCGTCAACGCCTGCGGCTTTCATATTTTTGGCCACTTGAAGGATGCCTTTTTCCAAGCCTTCTCTCAATCCTTCTTCCTTGCCCTCTCTCAACCCTTCCTCTTTGCCTTCTCTTAGTCCTTCTTCCTTGCCTTCGCGGAAGTGTTTTACATTACTGTTATTGATTTCTGGGCTGATGTTGCGTTGCGATGCCATGGTAAAGGTTTATAGTTTTTCAATTTCTTCTTTCGGCAAGCCTGTCATTTTGGCTATGGATACGGCAGACATACCAGCGGCTTTCATGCTTTTGGCTACTTGAAGGATGCCTTTTTCCAAGCCTTCTCTCAACCCTTCCTCTTTGCCTTCTCTTAATCCTTCTTCCTTGCCTTCGCGGAAGTGTTTTACATTACTATTATTAATGTCATTGTAATCGAACAACGACTTCTCGTATTGCCGCCGCTCATTGGGCTGCATCTTGTCAATCTCTGCATGGCGGAAAAGGGAGGCGAACACCCTTTCCTGTAAGGCGGCAGGACGCTCCATCAGCCGCGAAAGGTTGCGCAACACGAATAGCCACTTGTCGTAAAGCGTCACCAACTCGTCCTCCTTCTTGTTGAACTTTGGCAACTCAATGGTGATGAACGACAACTTGTCGTAGAACACTTCCTTGGTCGCCACATTCATCAGCTTGGCCTCGTGGTGAACATCGTCGCTGCTCTTGTCGAAGATGAAGTTCAGGATGCCAATCGTGTAAACAGGATTCAACTTGTAGTCCCAGTCGCCGCGCTTGGCCTGTTCGCGAATGGGGAAAGTGGAATAATACACCATGCGGTCGGCGAAATAGTCCTGGTCCACGTTCTGCATCTCCACGATGATGTGGTCGCCCTTGTCCGTGGTGCAATACACATCGAAGATGGCACGGCGCGAATACACCACCTCGTTAAGATGCTCCGAATTTTGGTAGGTGACATCCTTGATGTTGTGCCTGCCTTCGAAAAGCGCGTTCAGGAACGAAATCAGGTATTCCTTGTTCAGTTCGCTGCCGAAGATGTACTTGAAACCGAAGTCGGTGTAAGGGCTGATATATCGCTGTCCTGTCATAGTATGATAATTTTACTTCGCAAAACTACACAATATTTTCGGAAAGTCAAAGAGTGTTGCCTATATTTTGCTTATTTCTTCTTCGCCACTTTCTTCTTCGGTGCGTTTTTCGGGTCTTCCACAATGGCTAAGCATTGCTCGTAGGTCAAGGTGGAGGGCTCGGTGCCTTTCGGGATCTTGTAATTGGTTTTATTGTAAGTAATGTAAGGTCCGAAACGGCCATTTAAGACGCGTAAGTCGGGGTCTTGGTCAAAAGTGAGGATGATGTTGTCCAAGTCCTTCTGGCGTTTCTCGTTGATGATTTCAATGGCACGGTCGTATTCCATCAAAGCGGGGTTGTCGGTTTTGGCGAGGCTGTAGAATTTGTTATCGTGGCGGATGTATGGCCCAAAACGCCCCACGGCCACCGTGATTTCCTTGCCTTCAAACTCACCAAGGATACGCGGAAAATCGAATAGTTTCAGCACCTCTTCCAAGGTGACACTTTCAATACTCATATCTTTCTTCAGGCCAGCGAAACGAGGCTTCTCTTCCGATTCGGTGTCGCCAATTTGAGCTACTGGTCCGAAACGACCTACTTTCACATAGACCTTTTTGCCTGAGGCGGGATCGATGCCCAGCATCTTCTCACCGCTGAACTTACCTGAGTTTTCTGTGGTGGAGACGATTTGCTGGTGGAAGCCTTTATAGAAATCTTTGATCATAGCGTTCCATTCACGTTTGCCTTCGGCAATCTTGTCGAACTCCTTCTCCACGTTGGCTGTGAAGTTGTAGTCGATGATGCTTTCGAAATATTGGATCAAGAATTTGTTTACCAACACTCCAATGTCGGTAGGCAACAGCTTGCTTTTTTCGGCACCATAGTTTTCTTTGCCAATTTTTTCGGAGATTTTGCCGTTTTTCAGCGTGATGATTTTGTAGTTTAAAGGTTCACCTTTGATGTCGCCTTTGGTCACGTAATCACGCTTTTGGATAGTGGAGATGGTGGGGGCATAGGTGGAAGGACGGCCAATGCCAAGTTCTTCCATCTTCTTCACGAGGCTGGCCTCAGTATAGCGCAGCGGATGACGCGTGTAACGTTGCTGGGCTTCCATCTTTTCCATATCGAGAATTGTACCCACTTCAATGGGCGGGAGGATAGCGGCTGTATCTTCTGTGCGGTCGTCGTCATAGCTTTCCATATAGACTTTCAGGAAGCCGTCGAAAAGGATGACCTCGCCTGTGGCTACGAATTGCTTGTCGTTGGTCGAGATGCCGATGTTCACGTTAGTGCGTTCCATTTGAGCATCAGCCATTTGTGAAGCGATGGTACGCTTCCAAATGAGTTCATAAAGCTTGCGTTCGTCGACTGAGCCTTTTATGGTATGTTGGTCCAAGTAGGTTGGGCGGATGGCTTCGTGGGCCTCTTGGGCACCTTTGGTCTTGGTCTGGTATTGGCGGGTCTTCACATATTCAGCACCGTAGTTTTCCGTGATTTCCTTCTTGGCCATGCCGAGGGCAAGCTTCGAGAGGTTGACGGAATCGGTACGCATATAGGTGATTTTTCCGGATTCGTACAACTGCTGAGCGATGCGCATAGTGTTTGCCACCGAGAAACCTAGTTTTCGTGCCGCTTCCTGTTGTAAAGTGGAAGTGGTGAATGGTGGTGCAGGATAACGAGAAGCAGGTTTCTTTTCGATGGAATCTACCTTATAGGAGGCATTCGTACAACATTCCAAAAACTTCCTTGTTTCTTCTTCCGTATCAAAACGATGTGGCAACTCGGCAAGGAGGTTATACTCTTGTCCGTCTTTCAAGAAGGTGAATTGGGCAGTGATACGGTAGGCACTGGTTTGCACGAAGTTTTTGATTTCCTCTTCGCGCTCTACGATGAGGCGCACGGCAACAGACTGCACACGTCCTGCTGAAAGTGAGGGTTTCACTTTTTTCCACAACAAAGGTGAGAGCTCGTAACCCACCAGACGGTCAAGCACGCGGCGAGCCTGTTGGGCGGCCACGAGACCCATATCGATGTCGCGCGGGTTCTCAATGGCTTCAAGGATGGCGGTCTTGGTGATTTCGTGGAAAACGATACGTTTGGTGTCTTTTTTCTTTAGGTCGAGGGCCTCATAGAGATGCCATGAGATGGATTCTCCCTCGCGGTCCTCATCGGAAGCGAGCCACACCGTGTCGGAGGCTTTTGAAAGTTTCCTCAGCTCGGCCACCAGGGCTTTCTTGTCGTCCGAAATTTCATACTCGGGTTCAAAATCATTTTTTATATCTACACTTAATGTTTTCTTATTCAAGTCGCGCACATGTCCATAACTCGACTTCACCGTGTATTCTTTGCCCAAAAACCCTTCAATGGTCTTGGCTTTGGCCGGTGACTCCACGATAACTAAATTTTTTGCCATAGTCTCTATTTTACGCTAAAGGGTGCATCTGTAACCCTCGATTTAACTTCGTTGAAATCTTTGATTCGACATTAGTCGATGTTTTGCATTTTCGCGTGCAAAATTAGTGGAATAATAGTTGATAAAGCCAATTTTTTTGAATTTTTTTTCTTAAACTATTGGTTTTCAATGTTATATAAATAACCATTACTATTGTCTAAAGGCCTATGGCAGCTTTATCCAAGGGGAAAAGTCAACATTTTATAAAGCTTCCGTAAGCAATAGATTATAGGCCATAGTCAAAAAAACACTACTTTTGCGATATGGAACAACTATTAGAATTAGCCCAATATGCAGCTCGTGAGGCAGGAAAATCTATTATGAAGGTCTATGCACAGCCCTTCGAAGTTTATACCAAGGATGACGACTCACCCGTCACACAAGCCGACTTGCGCGCCAGCAATATCATCAAAGAAATATTGAAACCGACAGGATTGCCTTTCGTCAGCGAGGAAGACCTGCCGCCCGACCGTTCGCAATTTAATCGTTATTGGTTGGTCGACCCATTGGATGGCACAGTGGAATTTGTGAATCGCAATGGCGAATTTACGGTGAACATCGCGCTGATTGACAATAAACAACCCGTCTTGGGCGTAATCTATGCTCCCGTGATGGATAAAATGTGGAAATGCTATGCATTCGACGGAGTCAATGCAGAATGCGGAATGCAGAATGCGGAATTATCGCCTCAGATAGGTCATTTAGCATTCAGCATTAAAAGAGAACGTCCGTTTACGGTTTTAGTAAGCCGTTCGCACCGCACGCCAGAGGTGGATGAATATATTAATAAGGTATTGCGGCCAGTTCATCCCAATTTGGTCATTGACACTCAGGGCAGCAGCCTGAAGTTCGCACGTCTGGCCGAAGGTTCAGCCGATGTTTACGTCTGCTACAGCAAGACCAAGGAATGGGACACCGCCGCTGCCGATGCCATCCTCCGCGCTTCGGGTGGAAAGGTGCTCCGCATCAGCGATGGACAGCCCTTGGAATACAGCAAAGAGGATTATCCTAATCCGCCGTTTGTGGCTTGGGCAGCTGGACGATAAAACAAAAATGGCACGAATTTCTTCGCGCCATTTTTCAGTTTATGGAATCTGCACTAATTACTTTTCCAACTGTCTTCCAATCTCCTCCATCAGTTCCTGGCCCTCAAGATTACGGGCGACAATCATACCGTCCTTAATCAAGGCGTTCTGGGGAATAAAAGAGATGGCATACAAGGTTCCAGCGGCATTGCCCCAGCCTTGCAGGTCGGAGACATGGGTCCAAGTCAAGCCGTCCTTTTCGATGGCGGCAAGCCAGGCCTCCTTGTTGGTGTCGAACGAAATTCCGAGGACGTCGAAGCCTTGGTCGTGGTATTTCTGATAAGCAGCCACCACATCGGGGTTGGCCTTGCGGCAGTCGGGGCACCACGATGCCCAGAAGTCGACGAGCAAAAGTTTGCCTTCGGCCAACTGTGAAAGCGTCACAGGGTTGCCCTCAGCATCGTTTTGGGTGAAGTCAATCATTGGCTGACCGGCTTGCACGCGTTCTTGTTTCTCCACATATTCTTCAGCAAGTTTCAGGTTGGTGGTGTTAAGGGAGCTGTCGACATGGTGGATGTTATCAATCATCGTGCGCAATTCGCAGGGACCGAAGGCCCATTTGTAACGGTACATCACATAATGCGCCACTGGGTCGGAGGGGTTGTCCCACACATAGTCGAAGCAGTGCATCTTCAGAACTTCGTCCTTATCGGCTTGGTCCATCGTGCTGTCGGCTTCGAGCTTGGCTTCAAGTTCGTTGTAGCTTTTTGTAAAAGCATCAAGTCGGGCTTGCGATTCAGAGCCTTTCACCACGATTGCGTTGGGGTTTTGAGCATCGCCTTCTAGGGTAACGTCCTCATTGTCAGTAAAGAACGGGAAAGGTCGACGCCAGTCTTTCAGCATGAGGCCGTACATCTCGTTGTCTTGGCAAACAGGTGTCTCAAACACAGCGTCCCAATTGGTAATCACCGCTGAATCCAAGGTTTGTCCCTCCTTTTGCAGATAGACCGTTTTGCCGTCGGCATTGGCAAGGTTGACATTGACCTTAAAGGTCTTGGTCTCTGGCTTTGATGTGCAGGCGAAAAGCCCAAGAGCAATTGTAGCTAATAGTATGAGTTTTGTTTTCATAGTGTGAGTTTTAATTTTGAATGTAGGATGTAGAATGTAGAATTATCGTCGCTGCGATATTCATCATTCTACATTCATCATTACTTTAGGATTTCAGCCAATTTTGCCGCCAAGTCTTCACCTCTCAAGCCTTTGGCCACCATAGTTCCGTTCTGGTCGAAGAGGAAGTTGGATGGGATGTAATAAATCATATAGCTCTCGCTAGCTTTGTTTTCGCTGTCGCGCACCTGCGTCCATGGCAGTTGGTCGTCTTCAACAGCTTTCAGCCAGGCTTCTTCGTCTTGGTCGACGCTGACACCAACGACATCAAAGCCGAGTTCGTGGAACTGCTCGTAGGCAGCCTTCACGATGGGGTTCTCATGGCGGCAAGGTCCACACCAAGAGGCCCAAAAGTCGACCAAAGTGAGCTTGTTTTGACCAATCTTTTCCGAGAGGGTGACATTCTCACCATCTTTGGTTTGCAGAGTGAAGTCAATGAAAGGTTGACCCACTTCGAGGCGTTCTTGTTTGGCAACGTAGTCGTTGAGGTGGTCACGATAGATGGATTCGGTGGTGAAGCCAGCCATCAAGTCTTTTAGTTGGTCAAGGGGGTAGTCTTGTTTCACACCGTCGAGGATATAGTGAGTGACAAAACTCTCAGGGTGAGCTTTGATGTACTCATCGCGGAAATTGTCCTGTTGTTCCATCAGTGCCGTTCCGACTTTATTGAGTGAATCCATCTTAATGGAATCGTTGTCGGAAAAAGCTTGTTGCATAACGGCATAGAGGTCGCGGATTTGCAAGTCGAATTGGTTCACTTGTTTGTTGTAGTCATCCAATGCTGCTTGTGATTCTGAGGCCATAATTTCTGCGGCTTGCAGGTTGTTCATATCGCCCACAAAAGTAACATCCTTGTTGTCGGTAAAGAACGGGATGGATCCTCGCATACCCTTTATTTTCAGGGCATAAAGGATTTGTGGGTCATCTTGGGAAGCGGCCAAAACTGCAGTTTCGTCGGTGATAACAGCCGAATCGATAATGATAGGAGTATTATCGACGTATTTTTGCAGATAAACAGTTTTGTCGTTGCTGTTAGCCAGGCTGACATTGATTTTAAAGCCAGAGGCTTTCTCGTTGCAGGCGGTCATACCGAGTGCAAATGCCATAAGGAAAAAGACGTTTTTTTTCATGATAATTTCGTATTTATATTGATACTATTCTCTTTTCTTTTCCGATTTGAAGATATATAAAATCATTATAATCAAGAAGATGGATACAGGAACACTGAGCAAAATGCGTAATAGCACTTGTCCGATGAGTCTAAAACTGAACGACTCAAGGAAAAACAAGGCAAAATGGTGAATAAGGACTAAACAAAGCACATACCTGAAAAACCAAAGTCCACCCAATTGACTAAGATTTGGTTCAATAATGTTTTCAAACTTTATATTACCCGAGACGAGTTTGATAATGGACGGACGACAAAAAGCCATCAAAGTGGTAGCTCCTGCATGAAGTCCAGGTGTTCCCGTAAACAAATCGACGGTCAAACCTAAAGCAAAGCCTAAAACTAACAATTGCCATTTGGGTGTGCTGAACGGCAACAGCATAATGAAAATCAAATAAATATAAGGATGTACATACCCTCCGAGGCGGATGTGGTTGATAACCAATACCTGAAGGAGCACAAGCACGACGAAACGGATGATTTGTAATGCGGTCTTATTCATATCATTTGAGTCTAGCTTTTAGCGAATCCAGCTCTGGTTTGTGCAAATCTTTGATAACATAGACATGCCTTAAAGTGGCGAAATCGGTGGCAAACCGAATCTTGGCTCTGTTTAAGGCATCAACGGCGGTGGGGTAGAACTCTTCCACTGTGCCTACCATAAGGTCTTCAGGGAAAATGTATGAATGCGAACTTGTCAAGATGGTATCGCCTTTTTGTAGCAGGATATGCGTGGGGATATCTTCCACCATACCGTAGCGGTAATTGTTGGTCTCCCACTTCACACTGGCAAGCTCCTGACTCTCTTTGATACGTACACCTACCACAGACTTGCTGTGGAGCAGACTCATAATGGAAGCATAATGACGGCTGACATCCGTAACCACGCCCACAATGCCATCAGTAGAGATGACACTCATATCGCGTTCAACACCGTCAATTGCTCCTTTATTAATAATTATGTAGTTGTTAGCTTGGTTGGTGCTGTTGTTGACGACTTGTGCTGGGATGTATTTGTATAGCGTGTCGCCTTGGCTGATATTGTAAGAACAAGTTGTGGTGTCGTACACGACCGACAGCTTTTGCCTAAGCATAGCATTCTCTTCGGCAAGTTGTTCGTTGGCTTTGTTGAGGCGAAAATAATTTCCTATCTCGCTGCCCCACTCATAGATTTTGCCCACAATATCATTAGTGGTGTTTACCATACGATTACGATGATATCGTTGGCTGTTGGCAAGCAGTAAGATGGAAATCACCTCGAGCAGAATAAATAAGATGACGAAGTGATGTTTGATAATAAAACGCCGCAGGTTATACATAGGCTTCTTTTTGACGCGGGACTTCGGGACTTCGGGACTTCGGGGTGTAATGCCCCATTGTCTCGCAGTCCCGCAGTCTCGGAGTCTCGTGTCTTACTTGATCAAGAATGTGAAGCGGTCGAAGTTCTTCAAAGCGATGCCGGTACCACGGGCAACGGCACGCAACGGGTCTTCTGCCACATGAATGGGCAACTTGGTCTTGGCATTGAGACGCTTGTCGAGGCCGCGCAGCAAGGCACCACCTCCGGTAAGGTAGATGCCTGTACGGTAGATATCGGCTGACAGTTCAGGAGGAGTCTGCTCCAAAGCGTTCAACACTGCGGTTTCAATCTTCATGATACTCTTGTCGAGGCAATGCGCAATTTCAGCATAGTTCACCTTGATTTCTTTTGGGATACCTGTCAGCATATCACGGCCTTGCACAGCGTAGTCATCGGGTGGATTGTCCAGCTGAGGAATGGCGGCACCGACTTCAATCTTGATACGTTCGGCGGTGCGCTCACCCACAATGATGTTGTGCTGCTTGCGCATATATTCTTCAATGTCGGCGGTGAAATCGTCACCAGCAATACGGATAGATTTGTTATTGACGATGCCACCCAAGGCGATGACAGCGATTTCGGATGTACCACCACCGATGTCAATGATCATATTGCCCGTAGGCTCAAGCACGTCGATGCCAATACCGATAGCAGCAGCCATAGGTTCGTGAATCAGACGCACTTCCTTTGCGCCGGCTTGTTCGGCTGAGTCCTTCACAGCGCGCTCCTCCACCTCGGTGATACCAGAAGGGATACAGATGACCATCTTCAGGCTAGGAGGAAACAGAGTGTTCTTGAAATTAATCATCTTGATCATCTCGCGCATCATATATTCGGCGGCTTGGAAGTCGGCGATGACGCCGTCGCGCAGCGGGCGAATGGTCTTGATGTTCTCATGAGTCTTGCCGTGCATCATCATAGCACGTTTGCCGACGGCGATGATTTTCTTCGTATCGCGTTGCAAAGCCACGATGGAAGGCTCGTCGACGACGACCTTGTCGTTGTATATGATAATCGTGTTGGCCGTACCAAGGTCAATAGCGATTTCTTTGTTCAGGAATGAAAATGCTCCCATTTTTTCAGTTATTAGTTGTCAGTTGTTCAGTTATCAGTTAATTGTTCTCTTGTAGAGACGTAGCGCGCTACGTCTCTACCACCATATCGTTAATGTCTAAAATGTCTGTATCCAGTAAACACCATACTGATGCCGTTTTCGTTGCAGCAATCAATGGATTCTTGGTCGCGCACCGAACCGCCAGGCTGCACAATCGCGGTGATACCTGCTTTATGAGCCAGCTCGACGCAGTCCTTGAAGGGGAAGAAGGCATCAGAAGCCAAAACGGCACCTTTCAAATCGAAATCGAACGACTTAGCCTTCTCGATGGCTTGGCGCAAGGCATCCACCCGCGAGGTCTGCCCGATGCCCGAAGCAAAGAGCTGCTTGCCTTTGGCAAGAACGATGGCGTTGCTACGACTGTGTTTAACAATTTTGTTGGCAAATACCATATCTTCCACTTCATCAGCGTTTGGTGTCTTGGTTGTAATGACTTTGAAATCATCGGCGGTCTCAGAGTGAAGGTCTCGGTCTTGCACGAGGTAACCATTGAGGGCAGTCTTCACGGTCTGGGACTTGTATGTGTCTGTCTTCAGGCGTAGCACCACGCGGTTTTTCTTAGAGAAGAGCAGTTCAAGCACGCCGTCATCATATCCTGGCGCCACAATGACTTCGATGAAGAGCTTGTTGATCTCCTCGGCGGCTTCGAGGTCGATAGGGCGGTTGCAAACCAACACGCCGCCAAAGGCCGACACGGGGTCGCCCGCCAAAGCGTCGACATAAGCCTCTTTGACAGTCTTACGGCAAGCCAATCCACAAGGGTTGTTGTGTTTGAGGATGGCGAAAGTTGGCTCATTGAACTCGCGGATGAGGTTAAGACCAGCATCAAGGTCAAGTAAGTTGTTGTATGACAATTCTTTGCCATGCAGCTTCTCAAACATCGCATCTAAGTCGCCATAGAAGGTGCCTTTTTGGTGTGGGTTTTCGCCATAGCGCAAAGTGGTACCTTCTTCTTCGGTAATACGCAGGGGCTTATTATCGTCGTCTTTCACAAACCAGTTCAGGATGGCGCTGTCGTAGTGCGAGCTCACGCCGAAGGCGTAGGCTGCAAAACGGCGACGGTCTTCAATGGAGGTCTCACCCTGATGGTCTTTGAGCAATTGGATGAGTTCATCGTAATATTTCTGCGAGGGCACAATAAGCACATCGTTGAAGTTCTTGGCACCGGCACGGATAAGCGAGATGCCGCCGATGTCAATCTTCTCGATGATTTGCTTTGCGTCGTCTGTTTTGGCTACGGTCTCTTCGAAAGGATAAAGGTCAACGATGACAAGGTCAAAAGACGGAATGTCGTATTCCTGCATCTCCTTCTGATCCGATTCCAGATAGGTACGACCCAAGATACCACCAAACACTTTTGGATGCAGGGTCTTCACCCGACCACCCAAGATGGACGGGTAACCTGTGAGCGATTCGACGGTCTTCACAGAGGGGTCAAGCGGCTGGATGAAATCGTATGTTCCACCAGTGGAGTAAATCTGCACTCCATTTTGCTTCAACAAGTTGACAATAGTATCAATGCCTGTTTTATAAAATACTGATATTAAGGCAGTTCTAATTTTTTTCAAGGGTGTAAAACTTTGCTAATTTAAGACTGCAAGATTACGAAAAAACTGAAAGCAGCGCAACATTAAAACGACAATTTTTTAGGAAAGATATCAACAGATTTTGATGGCTACAAAAACCAGTTCCGTTATGTAGAATAGAATAATTTCTGAGTTTTAAATAATTGTAAAATAGAGAATTAAAAACAAATTTGAATATAAATTGAAAATTCCATTAGGCTGCATTAGTTTTTTCCTTATTTTTACAAGTTCAAAATTGCGTGAATGGAAACAAAGTGGATTTTAAATCAATCGGTTGACAAACAGCAAGTTGCCGAGATAGTCAAGGTGCTCAATATTGATGAGAACCTTGCCACTTTGCTTGTTCAACGTGGAATTACGAATTACGAAGAAGCCAAGACTTTCTTCAGTCCATCGCTTTCCCAACTCTATGATCCATTCCTTATGAAGGATATGGATAAGGCTGTTGAAAGAGTTATCCGCGCCATCAATGAAGGCGAAAAAGTGCTGGTTTATGGCGACTATGATGTGGATGGCACAACAGCCGTGGCGGTGGTCTACACTTACCTCAAGCCTTTCTTCAAGAAGAAAAAAATCGAGTTTTACATTCCCGACCGCTATGAAGAAGGCTATGGCATCTCCATCAAGGGCATTGACTATGCGGCAGATAACGGCTTCAAACTGGTTATCGCCCTCGACTGTGGCATCAAGGCTGTGGAACGCATCGAATACGCTAACGAACGAGGGGTAGACTTCATCATCTGCGACCACCACCGCGCTGGCGACGTCATCCCAGATGCTGTAGCCGTATTGGATGCCAAACGTCCCGATTGCAACTATCCTTACGATGAGCTTTCAGGTTGTGGGGTGGGCTTCAAACTGGTTACAGCCCTTTCGATGAAAGGTTATGGTACCATCGAGAAAGTGTATGAGCTACTCGACTTTTTGGCCGTGAGTATCGCTGCTGATATCGTTCCCATTACGGGCGAAAACCGAGTGTTGGCGTATTTTGGCTTGAAGCAACTTAACAAAAGGCCTCGCCCAGGTATTGAAGCCATCTTGCAACATGCAAATATTTACCGTCGCGATGAAGACCAACTGACTGAAGACGAAAATGTTCTGACTAGAGAGTTGACCGTTAGCGATTTGGTTTTTCTCATAGGTCCACGAATTAATGCTGCCGGACGTATCGCCAAGGCTTCAGATTCCGTTCGACTGCTCATTGCCGACAAGAAGGAACACGCCGAAAAATTGGCTGCGTCCATCAACGACCTCAATGATGAGCGCCGTGAATTCGACAACCGTATCACAGAAGAAGCCCTCGATATGATTGATGCTGACGCTACGCTTCGGGATGCCAAGAGTACCGTTGTATTCAATGAGCGGTGGCATCGTGGCGTCATCGGTATCGTGGCATCGCGCCTTACCGATTATTATTATCGTCCAACCATCGTCTTGACTCGTGCCAATGGTTTGGTTACAGGCTCGGCGCGTTCTATCAGGAGTTTTGATATCTATGATGCCATCGACCATTGCTCCGACTTGTTGGAGCATTTTGGTGGTCACAAATATGCTGCAGGTTTATCGATGAAGCCTGAGAACTTGCCAGAATTCCGTCGTCGTTTTGAGGCTTACGTCAGCGAACATCTTGTAGATGAAGATTTTGTGCCTGAACTTGAGGTGGATTTGAAAATTGACTTCAGCGATATTACCTCCAAGTTTATGCGCATTCTCAACCAGTTTGCGCCTTTTGGTCCGGGCAATATGGCCCCTGTGTTTTGGACGGACAACGTCATCGACGCAGGTGGTTCACGTCCTGTTGGTGGTCACAAGCATTTGAAACTCACCGTTTCGCAGGTAGGCGATGCTGAACAAGGTGTAGCACCTTTCTCGGGTATCGCTTTCCAGAAAGGCGACCTTTTCAACCGCATCCACAGCGGCGAGCCTTTCAGCATCTGCTACCACTTGGAATACAACACCTGGCAAGGCAAGACCAACTTGCAGCTTAATGTGAAGGACATTAAGTTTGTCGAAGAATTATAAAGTTTCCCAAAAATTTCCTAAAGTTCCGGCGGATTTGCAATCCACTGGCTGTGAATATAAGAATTTGTAATCCGGAAAACAAACTCATAACTAATACAAAAACCCCAGCATCCAAAGAGGCAGCTTGGCACCAACGGGCGATTCGATGTCGTCGGCAAAGATGTAGGAATCAGGCAAATCCGCTATTTGGGCGAAGCCTTTGTCCTTGCCACCGATTTCAAAATGGTACTTGGAGTCCACTTTGAAGTCGCCTTTGTCCTTCCCATATTCAACAATATGGTTTTCAGAAAGATGGGTGATGGCAAAGGTTTCGCGCGCCGTCCCGATTTCGACCGATGTAGGACTTAACGCAT
>JAEEGL010328561.1_pt1 | contig 15717 bp, 11 predicted proteins | sample 9134231 | NCBI WGS metagenome assembly JAEEGL01 (sample SAMN16246548, study PRJNA631951) | gut metagenome | biome: gut microbiome; feature: rumen; material: fiber-attached | host: Bos | place: Iran: Karaj | collected 2018-10
ATATTTATTATGTGCAAAAAATATTAGGTAAAAATGAAGTAGAAAGAAGAATAAATTCTTTAATTAGTAACTTTTAACTTGCAAATAAAATAAATCATGATATGATAGTATGTGCGTGATGGCACATACATATGGCCTGTTGGTGAAATGGTTAACACATCGCCCTCTCAAGGCGACATTCATGGGTTCAAGTCCCATACAGGTCACCAGATAAATAATTAATTCGAATTTCTTAGTTGAAATTCGATTTTTTTTATTTCTTTATGATATCATAGTTATAGGAGTAATGAATCGATATAAAATGGATGTGGTTTTGTGAAAACTATCAAAAAGAGTCTTTATGACTGGTGTATAGAAAATAAGAAATACAATTTAATAGAAGAGTGGATGGATAATGAAAACCATCTATCTCCGAAAGAAGTTTCTTATGGTTCAAATAAAAAGTATATGTGGAAATGTTCAAAAGGACATATTTGGGAAGTAAGTATATATGATAGAATAAAGGGTAACGGATGTCCAGTATGCGCAAATAAAAAATTATTGGTTGGTTACAATGATTTACTGACTAAGAATCCAGATGTTGCAAGTGAATGGCATCCAAATTTAAACGGAAATCTAAAGCCAAGTGATGTTATTTATACAACTACTAAACGTGCTTGGTGGAAATGTAATAAATGTGGTAATGAATGGGAGACATCAATTCGTGATAGAACATATAGGAAAATGAGTTGTTGTCCTAAATGTTCATTAATAAAAAGAGGAGAAATCAAAAGATTAACTAGTTTAAAACGAAATGGTGGAATAAAGAACCGAATTCTTATAGAAGAATGGGATTATGAAAAGAATTATCCATATACACCTAACGATTTTACTGAAGGAAGCAATAAATCAGTATGGTGGAAATGTAGCAACAATCATAGTTGGAAATCGAAAATTGGTAATAGAACAATATTAGGTAGAGGTTGCCCATATTGTTCAAATGTTAAAGTATTACCTGGTTACAATGATTTTGCCACAATGCATCCAGAATTATTATCAGAATGGGATTATGAAAAGAATGGTGACTTGAAACCAAATGAAGTAATGAGTGGTTCAAGTAAAAAAGTATGGTGGAAGTGTGAGATTGGTCATTCGTATTTATCTTCACTTAATCATAGAACCTCATCAGATTCTACAGTTTGTCCTATCTGTTATTCAGGAAGACAAACATCATTTGCTGAACAAGCAGTTTATTATTACGTTAAAAAAGCATTTCCTGATGCTATAAATAGATATAAGAATATATTTGGTTCAAGATTTGAACTAGATATCTTTATTCCATCGTTTAATACTGCAATTGAATATGATGGAGAAGCATGGCATAAAAAAGACAAATTAAAACGTGAGCAAGAAAAGTATAAGATATGTAGTAGCCATGGAATAAGGTTGATTAGGTTACGTGAAAAGGAATATGAATTAGGTAGTGATATAGCTGACTATGGTTTCATATACGATAATCTATACAAACATAATGTTTTAGAGTATGCTATAACTGAATTATTAAAGTTCTTATTGTGCCATCCTTTAGCACTACCTTTTGATGTTAACATTGAAAGAGATAAATATGAAATATTTAATAATATTTATAAAATAGAGGAAGATTCTTTTGAAAAGAATTTTCCAGAACTTGCTAAAGAATGGCATCCAACAAAAAATGGTAATTTAAAACCAAATATGTTTAAACCATATTCTGATCATAAAGTATGGTGGTTATGTTTAAAATGTGGTTATGAATATCAATCAACTATTGGACATCGTAGTTATGGTACAGGTTGTCCAAAATGTGGCATACATAAATCTGCCAAAGCAAAATCTAAAAGAGTTGCTATGATAGATTTAAAAACAGGAGAAGTAATAAAAATTTTTGATTCAATAGCTGAAGCAGGAAGACAAACTAAAAATAGCTCAAGTAATATAGGATCTGTATGTAAAGGTATTAGACCAGCTGCTGGTGGCTATTTTTGGAAATATGTTGATTAAATAGGAGAATATCAATGGCTAAAAGTATGATTGTTTTTTGAAATCATACGAGTATTCATACAATCCAGCATCTGCATATCAGTTATCAATTATGTATATTATGATAAAGGCATTTTAAATTATATCGCGAGTGTGATTGTTTATAAAGAAATGTAAAAAAAACGATTAAATTACTACTTCAATAGGCATTTAATCGAAAATTTTATCGAATATGACAATGCTTTATTATATAACACATATGAAAAGTGACGAAATAAAATTAGCGGCCAAATCATTTCAATCAATCGTAATATATGGACCTAGACAGGTTGGCAATCTACAACAGTTGATATGATTTTTGTAAAAAAATAAGTATAAAAATAGTAGTATTTAGCCGCCAAAAATGGTGGCTTTTTATGTGCTAATTTTTCCATAAATTTAAGTTACTTTGTAAAATTAAAAAACTCTTACATTTTTCACAGTTTACTATGTAAATAGCAAAAATAGTACAATTTTGTTACAAATGTAAACCAATTTTGGCAAAATATTGTTAAAAAGTATTTTAAATTTTAAAAAAATATGTTATTATACGTATGTGAAAAGCGATACTAAAAAGTAAGTAAAATGACTTAACAAAACAAAACAGAAATTACGTTATTATTTGTGATGAACCTGAACAACTCATCACGAGAATTTAATACAAGTTTTTATGTTTAATGGACTATTATGCATTAATTAAGCCATGAGAACGCTTTTTTATCATTTTCATTGTTATGTTATTTTACGTTCTTATTATTTTAATAATAAACGATGATAATTTGGCGTTTTAGAATTTTTCTTGACTTAAATTGCTTGTTTTATTATAATTTAGGTATGAAAAAGGCAAAGCTAGAGAAATCTAGTGACGCAAAGCTATAGGGTCCAAATGAATTTATAGGATAGCCAGTTGTCATCAAAGGAAACTTTATGACAACTTTTTTTGTTTATAAATTCTAAGAAGAGGAGGTTTTAGCTTTTGAAACGAGTAGTATTTATATTTAAATCAAAGTCTTTTAAAGTTATCTTAGCTTTGGCTTTGCTTGCTGCTGCTATAATAATTGCGCTTGCTATGCTACTTGGTCAAGAAGCTGGAAACTTCGTTGTTAGAGTTTCAAACGATAATTTCGAAAGACAAATAAGACTTACAACAGATATTGACAATAAGGATTCTTATTCTCCAAGTTTATATGTTGAAAGTCCAAAGGTTGATGTTATAGACGCAGATGGTAATGTAATAGGACAAAGAACACTAGTTGCAAACTTTGGTGACTATACTCCAGGATTATTCTTATTTGAAGGTTATAGAGAGCTTGATGCATACCAAGACACACTAGGCCTACAATACGTAACAGATAATCAAGGTAACTGTGCGTTATACATCTATACATTCTACGTAGTAAACATTTCAACTTCAGCAGTATCAGTATCTGCTAAGATGAATTACAGTAATGCAACAAATGGTTTAGAGAAATGTATAAGAGTTATGTCTTATGCAAAAACATCTACAACAGAAGCTCCATATATTTATTACCTACCTGATACACCAGATGAGAATGGTGAGGTAATGGATTATGTATCTGTTGGATATATTGATGGTCTTTTAAATCCATTTGCTAAATACGATAGCCAAGTATCTGGTGTCGTATATGATGATCAAAGATATCGTTTAAGTGCAAACGAAGGATCAAACTTTATGAAATATTCCGTATTCTTATGGATTGAGGGATACGATAAAGACGAAACAGACGCAGTTAGACAAGGAACAATCAATTTTGATTTAGAATTTGATATCGTAGCATAATCGATTCTAATTCGTAAAGGAGGTGTGGTAGCTTTGAAAGGTGCAATAAGAAGAAAGTTAATAACAGCAAGCTTGGGAGCTACCATGGCTTTAGTTTGTTTAACAACTACAACTTACGCATGGTTTGCTAAAAACGCTGATGCTTGGGTTGATGAATTTAAAGTTGATATTAGACAAGATGAAGGTTTAACAATATCAGTTGATAATGAAAATTTCTTTAGCGATATTACAACATCACAAGTAACAAAAGCAGTAATAGCAAAAAGACTTGGAATAGCATATGGTGATGTTACAGATCAAATGGTTTTACAATATAAAGATGATTTGACTTTAGCAAGTGTATCAACTAAAGATTTACAAACATTCACAACAGTTGATTCAAAATCTCAAACAAGCTATAGAGCACTGGATAACACAACATATTATGTTCCAAGAGAATTAGAAGCAAATGAATTTGGATATATATCATTTGATTTATATTTCAAAGCTGAGGTTGCAACATCAGATGCATTCTCAAAATATAGATTACAATTTACAACAACATCTACAACAGATAATGAGCGAGGAGTAAGCTATATTAAATCACAACCACAAACTCAAAAAATTTATAATAGCTTAACAGCATATGAAAATGGTGAAAAGGTTTATCATAGTGGAGACACAATTGAGATTAATCCTGCAAACGCAATGAGACTTGGTGTATTAACAGAAGAAAATGTATCTACTATTTATGAACCAAACACTGGTTATTCAAGTTATGCACTACAGGGTAATACAAATAATCTTTATAATCCAAGTTATAACCCAATGTTAACTTACTTCAATAATTCACATAGTGCAAAATTAGAACCACTAGATGATTTAGATGTTTATAAAAATACCCAAAAAGACTTTGATGGAAATATTTCATTTGGTACATTTGAAAGAAGTGTTGATCAAACAACTCATGAATTATCTTATAATAGATTAAAAGTCACAGTATTTTTATGGCTAGAAGGTTATGATGGAGATTATCTTCCAACAACCAAAACAAATAATGTAGAATTATTCCTTAATTTTACAAAAGTAGGATTGGAGGGATAATATGAAGGGTATAAGAAAACTAGTATTATCAATTATCTCTCTATCATTTACATTAGCATCCTTAATTACATCAACATTTGCATTCGTTGTAATGAGTAGTAATGTTGAAATAAATGCAGAGTTCAATATTGAAGGATATGAAGGTTTAGGTATATCACTTGATGGTAATGAATTTACTCAAGATATAACATCAGAAAGCTTAAAAGAAAAAATTGCTGGAAGTGTTGAGAATTATGATAAGTTATCATTTAGAGGTGTTACACCAATGCATGACAATAACGGAAAAATCAGCTTCACTTCGCTTTCTTCCATGGATGGAGAAGTTCCGTTCATGTATCTTTATAATAATCATTATATATCCGCCGATAAAAATGAAGATTACTTACAATTTGATTTGTATTTCACAGCTTTAAATTCAAAAGAAAAGTCAAAAAATTATGATTTATTTTTGGTATCTGATAAACCAGATAAGGCTGGTACAAAAATTACAGGCGTTGCATCTGAAGTTGAACTATTAACGAGTCTTACTACTCCAGCTTCAATTGATTCGCGAACTGGTGTTAGAACATCGGGACCATATAAGGATACAGCATATGTTCCAGGAGAATATAAAGCAAAAGATAAAATCACAGTTGATCCATCTAATGCTGTAAGAATAGGAGTTACAACTGGTGAATATTCAAATTCAAGTGCAGCAAATACTATGAAAATGACTGTATTTGAAACTCCAAATGAAAAAGATTTAGGTTCTAGTGCTATAGAAGGTAGAACAGATGAAAGACATAATAAAGATTTAAACGCTATGTATACTTACTATAATAGCTGGAACGTATTAAATCCACTTACAAGTGCCGCAGAAGATGGTGAAGCATTTAATACATCAAATGATTTTGAAAAAGATGCAGCGGGAAATGATAATCCTTTGGGTGTTTTAAAATATGATAATGCAACTTCTAGTTATAATATCATTAAAGTAACAATGTATGTATGGCTTGAAGGATGGGATGCAGATTACTTCTTAGGAGTGCCTATTTCTGCAAGAGAAGTGAATATTAATTTAGTCTTTGAAATGAGAGAAAGAGACTAATTAATATATAGAAATTATTTCATTTAAAGGGGGTATGAAATGAAAGTATTACTTAGAAAGTTAATAATTGGAATCATAGCACTTCTTATGCTTTCGGCAACTTTTGTCTCTACAACCTTTGCGTGGTTGAATTTAAGTTCTAAGGCGACGGTTGGAGGATTTAATTTTACTGCGTCATCTGGTTTTGGTTTCCTTGTATCGATTGATGATGTCAATTACAAGAATAACATAACAACAGATGAGATATTGAAGTCAATGCTGGTATCTTATGGTGCTGGCGAGTATAGATTGTCAGAAAATGGTGAGGAAAAGCTTTACAAGGTTAGCTACAATTCACAAGGTGAAGAAGTATTAACTGAGTTAACATCAGAACAAGTAAAAACTATTGCCTTGGGTGATAAATCTCAAGGAATTGATGCAAAACTTCAGTTATATCCGGTAACTAGTAAAAATGGTAGAGACTTTACTGACTTATATAATTCAACAACATCAGTTACAACAGGTAGATTTGTTGAATTTAAGATTTACTTTAAAGCAGTAAATCAAGATACTGACACATCATTTACTCAAACATATGATATTTATTTGAAAGGTAAAGACACAGTTGAAATGGGAGTAGTTTCTATTCCTAAGACAACAATTACATCAGAAATAACAAATGTTTTCCTTAAAAAACAGATGGAAACAATTGAGTATGATGCTAATAACGAAAAGCAAGATAAAGTATATAATGCTGGCGATAGAATAAATATCTATTCATCAAATGCTTTAAGATTCTCAACAACTGATGAATCTAATCTAACAGAAAAGCGTGATGAATTTGGACAAGTGGTTACAGAAGAAGTCGACGGAGTACAAGTTCCAGTTATGACTTATGCAACATCCGCTTCAAGAATCTATGAATTAAATGATACAGAAAATTTAAATACAGATTTAGGAAGCTACGCAACAGATTATGATAGTGTAGTTGCAGAACCAGACACTACAGATCCAACTTATCCAAGTTGGCTTAAGAATCATTATTTATATGATTGTGACTGTAATGCAATGTATACCTATTATAATAGATTGAGGACTAATGCACCTCTTACTGATAGAAAACTATCATATAACGCATTACCAAATACTATAAAGAGCCTTGATGATAATGACTATGTTAGAATAACACAAGTTAAATCAGGCGAAGAAGCAAAGTTAGTTACTTTTAGATTTTGGTTAGAAGGTTGGGACGCCGACTGTTTCGATGGGTTATCCAAAGCTATAAGTGCTAAACTATCATTTGCTTCAAAACTTATCAGTTAAATATTAGGGATTTAAAAAGTCTAAATGAAATTAAAAAGGAGAAAAAATTATGAAATTTAAGGGATTAACAAAAATCGCTTTAGCCGGTGCAGCAGTTGCAGTAACAGCTGGTACACTAGCTACTTCAACATACGCATGGTATGTTACAAATAATACAGCTACAGCTAAAAACATTACTATCGTTACTCAATCTGGTGATGGTGGTAACTTACTATTAGACCAATCAAATGGTTCAAATACAGATACAAGAACAGGAGATGCAGTTACTACATTACAATTAACTTCAAATAACGTAGCAGGTGCTAATCTAGTTCCTACAACTCCAGTTAAAATGACTGCAGCAGATGCAGTTACTGATGCAACAACTTTTGCAACTGCAAAAGCAGCTGGTACTTTATATACTTTTGCATCTGATGTTTACACACATGTTACTGGTGATACAGCATATGATAGTTCTGCAACATATATGATCGCTTCAGCAGCTACAACTGCTATAGATGCATGGGTTGATGCTCAAGGAGCTATTCAAACTACTCCATATATTGAATTCAAGATATGGGTAAACAACACAACAGCTGAAACAGTAACAATTAATGCATTTAAGGTTGTTAACACAACAACAAGTGTTACAAAGCAAACTGTTTATAGTAGAAATGGTTTACCATCTGCAGTAGGTGCAAATGATACTACATTCGCAGTAGATGCAGCCGATGCATTACGTATTGGTGTAATGAATAGTACTTATACTGAAGCAACTGGTTCTGGAAATGGTACAATTGATAAAACAGCAAATTGGACTATTTACGATAAGACAATTTTCACAGAGTATACAGTTACAAATGCTGCAACTTTAGATTTTGTAAGCTCAGCTGATGGAGATGCTAATAACTATTACTATAAGATTTTAAAAGAAGTTCCATTCGGATGTACAGCATCAGGTACTGAAAATGTTACAGTGTCATCACCTTCAGATCCATCTGCAACATTTACATCAGTAACAACAGCCGCAGCTAACCAATACAATGTTTTAACATTCAGAGTATGGCTAGAAGGTACAGATAGTGCATGTTTCGATACTTGTAGAGGTCAAACATTCACATTTGAAATTACATTTGGTAAGTCTAATTCTTAATTTGTAATTTAAAAAAATTCTGATAGGAGATAGGGTTTTCCCTATTTCCTATCAAATATATTTATTTTAAGATGCTAAATGACTAGTAAATTTTGATTATATTATTAATTGATTTACCCATCATTAATATAATAATAAAATTCATGTTTATGGGATAATCCGATATTATTATTACGAATTATTTCAGGTTACGTAGCTGCTATAGTTCTAATGTAATATGGTCATTTAGTAGATAAAGTAAATATATTTTATTTTTGTAAAAATTTGAAAAAGGAGGATGGCTTAAGTGAAAAAATACTTTAACAAATTTACTATGAGTATTATCATGGTTGTATTATCGGCTTTAACTATGATTGCGACAACCTACGCTTGGGTCGGACTCGCAACAAATTCTACAACTGATAATTTTATATTAAATGTAAAAGAAGCAGCTGATGATGATTCTGATTATGGAATTGAGTTATCTCTTTCAGGAAAAGAGAATACATTCTTTGATGAAATCCAACCCATTGATCTTAAAAAACAAATTTTATTAAATATGGGATATTCTCAAAATCAGTTATCAACTGATGGCAAGATTAATGAAGAATTTAGAAAATTAACGTTTGAACAGACTACCGTAAATAGAACAGATGACTATTATTTAACTAGTTTTAGAAACATGAATAATGAGCTAACTAAATTTCTGTCATTTGATTTATATGTAAGTGTTTATAAAATTGGTGATGATACTGGTGCGGATATTAATCTAGATGTATTTTTAAGAAATACAGTAATGACTAGTGATCTATCAACATATTATGTAAATAATGTTGTAAATTTTCCAACTGTTAATCCTTTAGGTACGGATATTTTAGGAAATCCATTAGTAACTAATAGCATACCTCTTGGTACAACTATTCAAAAGGGAAATATATCAATGTATCCAGATAACGCATCCCGTGTTGCAATTCAAAGACATAAAGTAGTTGATAAATATGATGTTAATGCATATAACTCAGGAAATGATGCATACGAACTATTAATTTATAAAAATGGTAGTGATTACCCAACATATGACTCTACAAATAACATTTATGATTTTGGGCCAGTATTACCATTAGACTATAATTTTGCTGCGTTATATCATAATTCTATGTACACAACTGATGTTTTAACATCTGTACCTAGCTCAGCTTTAAATCGTGGCGATATCACATTTAAGGATGATGGTACATCTAATCACATAGTAAAAGAATCATATGGTGTAACAGTAAGAAAGATGATAAAGTTTACAGTTTATTTCTGGTTTGAAGGATGGGATCCTGATTGCTATGCAGCAATTGATAATAAACCAGTAACACTAAATCTAGAATTCTCAACAAAGAATCCTAACGATTAATATAATAAATGCCATGTTTTACATGGCTTTTTTTAGTAAAAAGAGGAGAAAATAAAAATGAGTAATCAAGAAAAAAAATATGAGTATCTTAGTAAAAAACATGTTGACGAGATGAGAGAAGTGTGTGATGAAATAATTAAAGAATTGCAAAAAAAAGTCAAAGATTATTTCACATTCGATCCACGTTTAATAGGAAGCGGCGAAAAAAGACTTGTTACATATGAAGTTGATAGTAAAAGTTACGATTTGGATTATAACTTAATTCTTCAAAGAGATAAAAAAAATATGATTAAGAACCCTAAAAAAGTAAAGGAATATTTCATACAAAAATTGAATGAAATAAATCCAGACTACAATTTTAAATTTGCTGAAAATTCAACATCAGTAATTACGTCTAGATTAAAAACAAAAATAAACAGCTTCCAATTTAAATTTGATTTAGCTATTATGTATGAGTCAAATAATGGAAATTTGTTGAAACTAGTGTATGATAAACCTGATATATATATTTGGAACGAGGTACAACATACTAAGGATTATCAAAAAAAATATAAAGAATTAAAAAGAAATAAAAAGTTTGTAACAATAAAAAAAAGTTATTTAGATAAGAAAAATGATAAAAACCATAGAGATCATTCATCCTTTTCGATTTTTATAGAAACAATTAATGAAGTATATGATGGTATGAAAAATGACAAATAAAGAATTTTTTGACAAAATAATTATCAGTGAAGAAGAAAAAGAAAAAGCAAACTTTTATCTGAAATATCGTGGTATATATGAACATGAGCATGTAAGAGAATACTTGGAAGGATTTAAGAAAGATAAGGTTACTTACTCTGAAATTGCTACAACGTTTAGATATGATAAGAAGATAAGAAGAATACTCTTTAAATATATTGGTTTTGTAGAAGAATATATTAGAGCAATTATTTGTGAAAATTTTCAAGATTTAGAAACTATAAAAACTAATAAACTAGTTTTTGAAAAGTTAAAAAAATATGATGATATATATACAGCGTTAAATGAAATACTATTTAGTGAATTGATAGAAATAATGAACAAGAACATCGTAAATATAAAAGAACACTTTAAAAATCATTCCAAGAAAAATATGAAAGCATTATGCACTTTGAGGAATAAGGTTTTTCATAATGTGTTTATTCTTGGTTATATTAATTATGACGAGTGTGATGTTGATGGAGTAAAATCAAGTTCTTTTAGAGATAATGTTTTAAATTTGCGACAACTTTTACCATTTGATGAGATGAAAAACAATTTTGATGCTGAGATTAAAGAAGCTAAGCAACCTAATGAAAACAAATACGAAAGCCAGGTTGAATGGAGATTATTAAATGAAATAACACTTGAAATATAGAGTTTGAAAAAAATAAACATATTTTTTGTTTTAAGGGGATAAATATATGAAATTTGAGAAAAAGCTAATATTGTTATCATTATTAGGATTATTTGCTATCACAAGTTGTTTAAATAACAATAGTTCTATAATAACAAATGGAAACACTGAACCAGAGCGATCTAATATAGAATCAACTGGTGCTATTATGCCTGCTGGTACTGTAAGCAGGAGTGACACAACAAAGTTAAATAGTGCGCTTGAATATTTAAATCATTCCAATAAATTATCAATTACTGGTAATAATATTTATAAATCAGATATTATTCATAATTCTAGTTTTGAATTATCAAAAAATAGTGATTTATTACATTATGATTTTTATGATGGTGAATATGTAATGTTTAAATACGAAAATGATTATTATAAATATGACTATTCAACCCTTAATAAATTATCACTAAATCCATTTGAAAATATTAATATACTTGATTTCATTTATCCTAACCTATCAAATAGCTTAGCTTATACAAACGCGCTATTTGATGCGAATTCAAATTCATATATTATACCTGTAGTAACATATAATACAGATGCGAGAATTATATTTAAATTAAATTCTAATGATAGAATATCAAGCATTAAGTTTTCATATAATGAAAATGATAATGGTCCTAGTTTTAGTTCGTTAGTTCATATAGAAGATGCTGAACTATCTATATCATATGACTCAAACTACACATTTGATTTTGAATCATTATTTGATAATACAATTGATTTAATTCCAGACTTATTAACTGAATTTAATAGTTCTAAAATAAAACTATCTAATACTGATAAAACTATTTATCTTAATTCAACTAATGATTCATATTTCGTAGACGGTGGTAATGCCATCATTAAAAATGAAGATGGTAGATACTTGGTAGGAGATACAACATTAAAGCTAAGTGATGCAAACTCTCTATCATATTTAGTTACACTTTTAACTAATGAAGTTATTGATTTAAGTGATTTATCAGACACTAATAAATATATAGAAGATAATAATTCTTATTCAGTTACAATTGGTGATATTAAAATATCACTTACTATAACAAATGATGAATTATCATCAATTGCTATAAATAATGAGGTATTTACTATTGAAGAAGGAGAAAAAGTAAATACTAATACTAGTTATTCCTATGGTCTAGAATATGAACTGGTTGGCAATTCATATTATGTTTCAGGTGTTGATTCATTAAAAGGTGATAGTATTTATATTCCTGCCACATACAATAATAAAAATGTAGTAGGAATAAATGAAAATGCATTTAAGAATACTAAATATAAAACATTATATGTATCTGATGGAATAAAGGAATTAAGATCATTTTCTAATATGAATTTAGAAAGTGTAAGAATACCAGATTCTATAATTTATATTGATGGTGCGTTTAGTCTATATTCATGTACAAAAGATGATGGATGTTATTATCTTGGTAATGAGGTTAATCCATTCTTATTACTATATGAAGGTGATATTAATGATTCAGAGTTTAGTATAAACGAAAACACTAAAATCATTAATAAAATAATAGGGGATAAGAATACATTAGTAATACCAAATAATATCGAAAAATTATTAGATAAATCGTTATATTATATAGAAAATTTAGTTAATTTAACACTATCTGATAACCTAAATTATTTTGGTGATTATTTCATCGATTTTGACTCAAATACTTTAGTTAAAACCGAAGTAGAAATTGATGAATATAATAGTTTATATTACATAAAATCCAATACAAATAACAACTTTTTACTAGTTTCAGCAACACAAGATTTAGACCTTTTAAACAACAAATTAGTAATACCAAATAATACTAAATTTATTGGTAGAAAGGCACTTCAAAACGCATTAATTGTTGAGATGGAAGTAGAGTTAAATGATGAGCTTTTATATATTGATGATTTAGCATTTGTGGGTGCTAATTTCAAATCGGATTTTATACTCGAAATAAAGGATAATGTTAAATACGTTGGTTCAAAAGTATTTGATCAATCAAATATAGAAGGAATCATCATATCAAAGGATACATATTTTGAATCTGATTTCCTAGGTGCTGTTAATAACGAAATAAACATTTATTTCAAAGGAACAAGTGAAGAATTTGATTTAGAAATAGAAGATGGAAATAATATAAACATTTTATATTATAGTGAAACGGAATCGTGTAGTAATTACTGGCATTTTGGCAATAATGGTAAAGTGGTAATTAATAATTTTTCGTAGAATAATCAAGACGCATTTCAATAGTGCGTCTTTTTTTATGATAGTATAAACTCTCAGTTTTTATAAATTTTGCCATATATAATTATAAATAATTATAAAAAATCGCTTATTAAAGGTTATGAAGCATTCAAAAAGTATCAATTTTGTTTACAACAATTGATTATTATGTTAAAATTTAATAAGAATGTATAGTGCGACTCCGTACTAAGAAAGGATTAAGGTACTGATTTCTATGGAAAATGAAGTTTTAGAAGAAAAAAACACAAATGAAGTCACAATTAATCAAGATAACGATGAAAAGAAAAAAACACCAAAGACTCCTAAACAAAAGGTTTTCTTTGGTTTAAAGATAGCTGGTAATGTTTTATTCTACGCAGTAATCATTGCATTATTCTTATTTTCAATTATGAATATAAGAGGTGGAAATGGAACAGATGGATTCCCTAACCTATTTGGCAAGGGTATGTTAACAGTAGCTTCAAACTCAATGAGCCACTTAGATGGTAACGGAAATGAAAAACCAAACGAGTGGGAAGGATATCAAGTTGGTGGATTCACAACTAATGATTTATTATTCGCAGATGTATTTAATTCAAACAATGCAGATAAACTAAAAGTTGGAGATGTTGTAGTATTTGTTGATAAAGATTTAACAAATAGAAGAACAGGAACTAAGGGTGCATTAAATACCCATAGAATTGTTTATGTATCAATGAAGGATAATAAAGTTGATTTTGTTATCACAGAAGGTGATGCGCAACATTATAATCAACCATTTAAAACATCAGATCCATTAGGTGAATATAATGAAGCACTAGAATTTACTGGTGTAATACAACATGTTGAAATTAGTCAAATCAGAGGTATCGTAACTGGAGTTGGTTATGGTGCTGGTGGATTCTTAACTAATATTCAAGATAACTGGATTTGGTACTTTGTAGTTCCAGTTGGTATATTACTTGCAGTTGAATTATTCTTAGTAATTAGAAATATCTTAGCATATAGAAATGAAAAGAATGGAAAGACAAGTAATTTAACTGAAGAAGAAAAAGAGAAATTAAGACAAGAAGAAAAAGAGAGATTACGTCAAGAATTACTTGCTGAATTAAGAGCTCAAGGATTAGCTCCTAAAGAAGAAATTGCAACTGAACCAAAAGTTGTAGAAAGTGATACTCCTGTTGAAGATAACACTTCAACATTAGATGAAATAGAAGAAAAACAAGAAGTAGAAACTACTGAGGATATCTCAGAAGATAAGTAATAAATTCAAATTATAAAGGGAGTTGAATCTATATGAGTGGATTTGCACAATACTATGTCGGATTTTTAGGAGATTTCTTTTCTAATATCGGATCTTGGTTTATGCTACATATCAATATAATTGTTAAAATATTCTATGGAGACTGGGCTGGAGCCAATGGTTATCTAGATAAGCTTGCCAATGCAATGCAATCTTGGAATGCACTTGACTATATTGCGTTTATTTTGGTATTAATCATTAATATTGGTTTTATTGCGTTATTCTTCGTATTAATATTCCAATTCATAAAGAGATATGTAAGATTCGTTAAGCGTGAGGTTGATAAGGATACACTAGTTGAAGAAGTATCTTTATTAAACCAAAAGGTTATCGAATTAATTGATGAAAAGAACAAGATCTTAGCAATGCGTGTATCACAAATTGGTGCTGGTACTCAAGGTGTTGTAGATTATGATGGTTCTGGTTCAAGCAAGAAGAAGGCTGAACATGAATCAAGATTCTCAAAGTTAATTCAAGTAGACCAAATGGTTGCAGAAAACCCAAGAATCACAGTTATGAATCAAACAGATATGTTAGACCTATCTGATTTATGTGATAGATTTATTGGTTATGCTGCATCTCAATTAAAGCTATTCTATACAAAAGATATTATCGCAAGATTCTTTGCAGGTATGGCTACATCTAAGGTATTAATTCTAGAAGGTATTTCAGGTACAGGTAAGACTTCCCTTCCATATGCAATGGGTAAGTTCTTCCAAAATGATACATCAATCATTTCAGTTCAACCATCATGGCGTGATAGAGCTGAACTTCTTGGTTACCTAAACGAATTTACTAAGAGATTTAATGAAACAGACTTCTTAAAAGCAGTATATGCTTCATCATATTCTGATACAATTAATCTAATTGTACTAGACGAAATGAACTTGGCGCGTATTGAGTATTATTTTGCTGAATTCCTATCAGTAATGGAAATGCCAGATCCAAATGAATGGAAA
>JAEEGL012194136.1_pt1 | contig 15717 bp, 7 predicted proteins | sample 9134231 | NCBI WGS metagenome assembly JAEEGL01 (sample SAMN16246548, study PRJNA631951) | gut metagenome | biome: gut microbiome; feature: rumen; material: fiber-attached | host: Bos | place: Iran: Karaj | collected 2018-10
GTGCCAAACCAAGTTCCTTTTTTCATTTTAGGAGCTTTACCTTTGTAATAATCATCTACAGGCAGCTTCTTAATATACAGAACGCCTTTGTCAGTATCTTTATCTGTTACTTCTGCAAGATAATGAATCGTAAGATCATTCTGACCGCCATAACTGTGGAAAGCCAAATAGTCACCTTGCTTGACCTTTTCAATATTTGACCAAGCCTGTTTTGCGCCGTTTGAGGCGTTTTTATCTTTCCAACCTATCTGCCAATAATTATCCGATATGAATTCCTGAGTCTTGTTCTCGGATCCCCAGACAACGCCGCCAGACCAATAATTTCTTGATTTACCAAACAGGGCTTCTTGTCCTAGTCGACTGAAAACGCACCAGACAATTGTCTGAGCTATAAGGAGATCGCTTTGAACTAATCCTTTTGTTTTCTCAGCGAAAACATTCTGTAAATCTGCATCGTCTCGGACTATTTTCGATAGCTGACTAGCTAATTCAAGAAAATGCTCATACTTTGACCCGGCAGATTTTTTCTTTACTCCAAGAAATTGGCATAAAGGCTCGTATAGGTCCGTATCTTTATATAGTGTGTATTTTTGAGGGTTCCAGCAGCTTAAGAAACAAGCCGCCGTCCTCTCGTCATTCGCAAAGCTGTTGAAAGAGTAACTACTATACAATTCCTTCATTTCAGACTTAAAGTCTGAAATGCGTCTATGAAGGCTTATACTCTCGTTTTTTAAATTAAGGATGACTTTTTCTAGACCTTTGGGATTATCTTTGAGCAGAGTTTTCCAACTCTGAGAATCACGGACACGGTCATAGATATTCATGTTGTTCTTAATCAGATAATCAATAATCTTAAGCGGACCTTCATTTTGATTATCTGTAACATATTCCCACTTATATATTTCCTCGTCGATAAACTCTGTGTTGTTTGTTTTGGCGATAAGTGATTTATATTGTTGTACAAGTATATTCAATAGATATTTCTGATCCCAGGATACTATATCAAATTCTTCCAAAGCATCATACAATTCACTTCTGAGTTTCCAGATAAAACTTCCTGCCTCATCTTTATGAGGATATCTTCCTATAAAAGGGATTGGCCAATAACGATTGCGCTCGTCATAACCACTCATAGTTGTTGCCAGACCTGAATCAATAAGACGCTTGGCAAAAAACTGCATGTAAATGTTAAATGATTTTGGCTGCTCATCATAGTAGTCCTCTATCTCAGAGCATGATCCTTCGCCGCCGTATTCATAGAATCGAGCAAGAATATGCAACCACTTTTCGTCGCATAATTCTCTATTGTTTATTATTGAAAGCCAATCATCTTTTTTTAGCTTAGGATCGTATTCATCCTTGTTTGGCCACCAGCCTTTTCTCACCTTGTTCACCTCGATTCATTATTCTTACTTTTTCGAATTCAAATAAGAATTCATATAATTCATTTCAACTCATCAAATATTTTCTGCACTGCATATGGCTTTGCGTATTTGAGTAGAGCATCGCTTAAATATACCGTGCTTTTCCCTCTAGGTTCTGCCCACATTGAAGGGTATACTCCAATTGTTTTGGCAATGCCATCCTTTTGAATTGTAATTGTTCCCATATCAAAACCTAAGTGATATCCAGACTTTTCTAGGATATATATAAGTGGTGATAGCAAATCTTTCTGCTCATCGTTCGAAAATCCACTTTCTACAGAAGAGTCTCTTCCCCAGTTAAGCAACTGCAATGCTGCAAATCTGTCAAGCATACCGTGAACATATTGATTTCTATAATGTTTAATGCACTTATAACACGAACAAGTGCAAGAGCAGTTCTTAAGAATATCTTCCACACTGACAAGTAGCTTGTCGATTTCATTTGCAACTGCAGCGGCATAACCGGCACCACTTGAAAGGCTGTCATAAAGATAGATATCTACATACGACTCGTTCTGTGTTGTTCTCAATCTGTAACCAGTGATTAGTTCTGAAAATTCAATATCTAATTCCTTACTTGCAGCCAATCGAAGAGCTTCTGCTAATGATTGTGCTGCGCGGGGAAGCCAAGGGTTACCATTGCGACGTGTATCAACTACAGTATCATCAAGAGCAAACTCGAGCACCATCATATCCGTAACAAAATCATATCCTAGGTTTACATTAAGTGCATTAGGATGTTGGCATCTGCCTTTTGCTAATTTGGATATATATGGTCGTGAAAGGTCTTTTAACACAGCATCAGTATTGCCTGGCATAGCTGCACCACAATCTTCACACACCATGAAGCCCATAGATGAGACACCTTTATTCATCATGATGATGCGTTGATTCGTTCTTGAAGCAACACGAATTCTATTGTATCCAGGTATATTTTTAATATCATCCGAATCAGGAAGTGTTGAATAAAGTGGAGGCTGAACAGCCGAATACTCTTCACTGAGCTGCGCATTAGGTATAGCTCTAGCATTCTTAGGTGCAAATCCCCAAGGACGAAGCATCGGAACAGTTTCTTCAATAGATGTATTGCCACAGAATGGGCATGCTTGCATATCATCGTCTGCAAGACCAAACCATCCACACTCATGACAAGTCATTACTCTCTTCAAATAATTGGGGTCATCAATATAGTTCCGCGCTGGACTAGTTGCTAATCCCTGCTTGCGCTCACTGCCAGGATAATACAATCCGCCAATCTGATATGTTTGTTTGTCCACTACAATTGATCTACCAGGTGCGTATTCGCCAATAGCAACATCCAGCCCACGATCAACCTCATATTGCGTTTTCCCATAAGAATTACAGATATAGGTGCTAACTACATTTTTGGGGAACGAATAAGTTGGTACTATTCCTTCTTCATAAAGAGAATCGAGCAGCGACTTTAGGTCATCTGTATTTCCATTATCATCCAAACCAAATAACTCAGGGTGAGAATCTCTTTTCTCTTTTAGTTTTTTCAATTCTTCAGTTAAGATGCTTATATGATTCTTTCTATCAAACGTGCAGTTCACCGGAATTAATAAGTCGCCATCATCTACTGAATAGGACTGAGCGTAATTGATAAAGTCTTCAATATGTTCATCAAGGAATACATAAGCGGGCATTTCATCTATACTTGAATCATTAGCAGCCAAGTATTCTTGCAAAATAACCATCGTGAAGTGGCGCTGAAGTAGCTTTTCACTTGTTATATCTATCCAAGGTCTTCTTGGATCACCACGAAACATTGGAACAGGATTATTAAAATACAATGTATCATGAGGCCCGTCTTCGCAAAACGTAACTATAGTTGACAAGCTAGCACCTCGTCGACCAGCACGACCAGCTCTTTGCTGGTAGTTTTCTCTCATAGGCGGAATGTTCCGCAAGCCTACAGCAACAAGAGAACCAATATCAATACCAACTTCCATTGTGGTTGTACTACTGAGAATATCTACTGGAGATTCTCCTTCTTGGATTAAATCCTGGAAACGCAATTCATATTCTTCTGTTTTACTCCACATATTATCTCTCTGATCTTTATGAGAAAGCTGAGCGGTATGCTCTTCAGTATCAATTATGTGGATAGCTCCACCATCCAAAGCATCATCAATTGGCTTTCTCCAGAAACTAAGGGCTTCAAATTCTTTTTCATTGACTTTGTGCAATGATTGCGCGCCGCAACTTGGGCAGCGCATTTTCAGCATATATGGAGTTAATTCAGAGCACTTTTCACAACGATACCAAGCATGTTCGGGATCAAATCTTGGTTTTATACGCGACAAATCAACATAGTACTTGTCGCTGTTATCAGAAGAAACATCTAAGAATGATTCCTTGAGCACTCGCTTCCATTTGAGTGCATCGTCTTCATTCCAACCCATAATATCAATTATGTTCTTTGTGAATTTCCAGTCTTTATCTAATCCGTATCCACTATATCTAGGCCTCACATTTAAGCGAATAGCATCAGGAATTGTATGCCCCAGTGCCGTTCCAGTATCACACACTGAAATAATCCAAGCATTAAACAATTCTAGAAATTCTTCGTCTGTAACAGTAATTCCAGATTCCTCAAGAATGTCTACGGCATCAAACAATGCTTGATTTGTAGGTTCTATCCAACTCGATGCCGAGTCCCATAGCGTATTATATGCGCCACAAAACAATTGGAGCAAAAACTGCTTCATTTGGTTAGGAGCATTTTCTATATTGAAGCGAGGTATATATTCCATTCCTCTTTTTTCGCTTCTTCTTAGGTTACTTGTTGCTGTTTCGCAGTCGGAAGCAAATTTCTCGCGTTCAGGTTCGTGGAATATATGAGAATGGTGATTTGCAGCTGCAATGCAAAAATAGTCGTAAACAGAATTGAAAGATGAATTGTTTCCTTTTTTCTCCATATCCCGAATTGCCAACATCATCAGCTGTCTTGCGGCCATAATGTCAGATGCCTCTGACATATCACGTGCCAATTTGGCAGCCCTTTGACGGCTATCTGAGAATAGAAGAACTTTACGACCTTGATTTGGAAGTCTGTCAGGATCGTTGTCCTTCCCAGGTACAGGTGGCTGAACTTGGAACTGTGACTTAATAAGATTGAAGAATGATTGATTACCTCTAGTATTAAATGAACTCAACTGCGCAGTTGACATCTGATGCTGACAATGTGGACATGAGGGAAATGTCAAAACTTGAGGAATGCCCGGAGCGGAATAATTGCAATAGTACAACTTCCTCATGTTAGGATTATCAGCTTGAGAATCGTCATTAAAATTGATAAAACCACTATTAATATCTAAATAACATGGAAGAACCGGGTTCTTGGAGTTTTTCTTTGAAAGCTCAAAACCTTTTTCTGGTATAAACAGATGTATCTCTTTCAGTTTTCGATCAAAATACTGCCCTGGATAATGCCACAAGAAAACATTTCCATTAAAACCACCATTTGCATCATCTTCTAAAATATATCCTTTGTAAAATAAAGCACCACATCTACGATCATTGTATAGTTCATAAACAACACTGTTGCAGTATGGGCAATTCAGGTGTTCTTCGGAAATGAAAATCTCGCCAAAGGATAACGAATCATCACTGTGAGAATGGCTGCAATTAGGATTTGAACAAGCATATACACCCTTTAATCCTTTGAATAGCATGTGCATTCTTGCAGGGAATAACACCGCGCCCTTCTTGTTTCGAGCCAAAGGCGCGATTGCAAGAAGTACACTTATTGCATTTAGTGCTTCTTCCTTTATTTCATTCGGGAAAATAGTATTTGCTAATTCATCCAATGAAATAGCACTGCCGCGACACATTCTTATTAATTCAGCGAATGGTCTATAATCAATTATGTGTTCATATAGCCATAGATATGCTTCATCTGGTGAGGTAAATACAGACGGCTTTCCTTCAACTTTGCTCCAGAAATTGTTTAATGCAGTTAATCGAGACTCTTCATCGTTTTCAAAATCCGATGGATCAACAGATGAAAGAAAGCTGAACGGAATATCATACTTCTGTTGACCAGCTATTTCTTCTCGTTCTCCTGTAAGATAACAAAACTCTCTCTGTTCGTCAGAAGCAGTCAATTCATTTGCAAACAGTTTAACCGCGTTACGGTCTTCTTCAGTTGCATCAGGCATACTTGCAGTTGTAAGTATAAACTGTACTCTATCTCGGCCTATACCCAGCTTATGGAACAAACGGCGGATTAGCAAAGCAACTTCACCACCGGAAGAACCACGATACATATGAGCCTCATCAATAATAAAAAGAAGCTTGTTTTCTTCGTTGCTTTCCAACCACTCTTTAGTATTGCGCCATATTTTTCCTTCTCTTGGTCTAAGGAGCATATACTCAAGCATCGAATAGTTGGTGATAAGAATATCCGGCGTAAACTGCTGCATTTCGAAACGAGTGATTAATTCAGCATCTTCAGGATTTGGAATATGCTTTCCATCATTTAATCCTTCGAGGAATTCCTCCATGTTTTCTTTTGCAGGTATTCTTCCTTCTTCAAGGAGTTGCTGAAAGTATTTCTTTTCATTATCAGTCTTTGGAAATGATAATCTTGAAAGGGTCTGGACTAGCTGATGATCTTCTTTGCGTCTAGGTTCAATTCCGGGATATGGTGTTCGTCCGGTATACATACCGAATTGTGGTCTTCGTGACTCTTTCCCGCATTCATTCCTGAATATTTGAATAAATCTCTTTTCCTGATCTCCAATTAAACGACGCAAACGAACAACTTGATCAGAAACCAATGCGTTCATTGGATACATTATTATAGTTCGCACCCCACGCTTTTCCCAGGTTCCAGGATTGTTTTTTGCTTCTGAAGCCATCTTTGCTAATAGTGGCCACATAAAACATTCAGTTTTACCAGAACCTGTACCGGTGGAAACGAACAGATCTTTCCCACTTACTGCAGCTTCAAGTGCTTTGATCTGATGGACAAAAGGTGATTTATAAACGTTTAGTCCAGCATCAGATAAACTAATGAAGAATCCTCTCATCCATTCGGGAATTTTAGCTTCACTTATGCCGTTGTTTATGGATTTATAAGCAGGGGAAGACTCAATATATGGTTTTTGATACAATAACCCCTCGTCATCAATGTGGCTGCTTATTGTATCCAGCAAGAGAGGGGTTTTGCCGAAGTATTGTGACTTGATGTAATTTTCAAGTTCTTCTCTAAGTTGTTTATGAACAGAATATGCGCCATTATTCATGTTGTAGTCTCCTTAAAAGAAAATCCTTTTTCACTTAGTATTGTTCTAAATGCACCAAACACTTCCGTTGAACATATTCGTTTAAAATTACTAGGAATGGTTCCGTTTGGCCACGAATATAGTTTAATGAAATTGTATTCTGCCTTGGGAGGCAAGTATCGAAAAGAAATATAAACTATATCTCCGTCAATTGAATACTCGATTGGAGGAAGTAATCCGTAATACGCCAAACATGCATTTGATAATGTTCTGTATTCAGAGTTCTCAACACGCCAATTGTCCAATTGAGACACATAGATTTCTTGGCTTTCATATTTGTAAAGATAGTATAGTTTTGATCCAGGCAATCCTACTCTCAAGAGCGAAACTCTCCCCGATGTGTCTGGTGAATCTCCCCAGAAACTACCTTTAATTCTTAAATCCATACGGTGATATTCAACAGGAGAATCAAATGAGAAGACTTCCCACTTTCTATCGAATATGATATCTTCCCACGTTTTCTTTAATGGTACGGAATCAATTTGAAACATATCAAAAAGTGTTAGTGTAGTGTCAACCAGATCTAACAAATAAGTACCCAATCCGCTCATGTACTGCGTTTGTCCCAGTGGGTATCCTCTAGTAAAAGTTACATCGCTACACTCACAATGACTTGGAGCGGATATAGTAATACGATTAGGCTGATGATATATAACTCCTGTGCTCAGATACAAAGAATAAATCTCTTCAGCTAATTCTTCGCTTTCGAAACCAAAATACAAATCTGAATATACTTCTTTATACGACTCGTACAAGGAAACAATTCTGTTTTTCATATGAATGATAGAAACGTCTCCATCTTCTGGGCGATCCCATAATGAAGCTAAAGCCATTCGACCAAGAATAGAATAAATCACTCGGATTTTCCAAGAAGATGATTTTTCTGTAATCCCCGGTTCAATATAAAAATCAGAGGCAGCCGTTGTAAGAATTGATAAAGATTTACTCATTTGCTTCACCAAAATATGAATAAATAATATCCTTAACAGAAGAAGATAATTTCAGTTGGTCTTTATTTATCAAATCACGAACTTTACTAATTTGGTTTGTAGCCTGAGCTATAGGAATCAAGCCATAAATCACACCATATCCTGAAGTATGATCCTCAATTATTTCCTCCATATCAAAAATGACGTTAGTTAACAAAGAACGTGTAATTGGTGTGAGATTAACAGAAGTTATATCTATATTTGATTGAGTGGGATCTTTAGCCCTGGAGTATTGTTCAAAGCTATCTGTCATCTTTCCGCCTGTGAAATTATTAACAGAAGCAGAGTCAACAAATAGTTCAGTGTTAATGGGCAACATGAAGCTATATACACTGTGTGGTTCTATTAGCAAATCCTCAGGGAAGGGATGAATAGCAATACAGTATCCAGGAATGTTATTTATAATCTGAGGCATTCTCTGTAGCCATTGACTTGAAAAAGGATTGATCACTTTGACAACATCGGCACTATCTTCAGTAATAGATTCTAAAATGGTTGAATCGTAATCATCAGAGCAGTCTAATAAGCCAGGCACAGAGCCAAATACACCTATTGAGAAAGCGTCGGCAATATTCTCAGCATTTGGACCTGTCAACAAGACAGGTACAGAATTAACATAGGCAGAATACAAAAAAGCTGCTAATGAATGAGTTAATTCTGAAATAACACCCGCTTGTGACAGCTCATACGATACTGTGGTAACAGCCTCTTTATAGTTATTGTTTAAATCCATATCTGTGTCATCTAACACCAAAGACGAAACATATTTAGAATGATTACTAGAAGAAACAATAGCTGGTACAGAACCTGAATTAACTTGAGAGTTATTAAACAAAGCCATTTTGGCCAAAAACTCAGCAGCATTATTGTTTGCGTCGTTAATCTGCTTATCAAGTTCTACCTGAATCTGAGCAGCAACATTTTTTTCTAATTCGATTTTGTTTTTTAGTTTGGTTAATTCGTCTTGTGTTTTTTCACGCTCATCCTGTATCTTTTTGAGTTCGTTACTAGCATTGGATATTTCTTCATTAGCTTTTTTTATTTCTTCTGCATTTGATTCTTCCCACTCAGAACGAAGCAGTTCTTTGCTTCGATTAAGAAGATCATCATTTGCTACAATCACTGCAGATAACAATTCGTCGTCTAACGATGAGCCATCAATGTATTTATCCACGTTTGCTTTGAAGTCTTCAAATATACTTTGGGCTTCCGATATTGAACAATTACACGAAGCTGATATTTGTTCCAGAAGGGAAGTAGTATCTAAATTCTCAAAAAAATCGTGGGCAACTTTCCAGTTACTTCTTTTTATTCCAGTTTGTTTTAGTGTATTCCAAGAGCCGCGCTTAACTACTATGTCTTTTACTATTTCCAATTCATTCTTTAAACGGATAACATCTTTTGGCATTCCAAGTCTTATATTGCCATAGTAATATTTTTCATTGGTTAGGAAGATTATATCTTCCGCCTTCAACGAATACATAGGAATGGAAATGATTTTTTCATCAAGTTTGACACCATTTGATGAAACAACAAGTTGTTCCTCATTACAAAGAATACCCATTAGATGTTTTTTGCCACGTTGAGTTGTAAACAATACCCTATCTGAACCGAGCAAGACTTTTATGCCGGTCTTTAACATGGCAATAATATCTTCTGCTGATTCACACCCAGATAATGAATGAACTTCAATTGGTGTCAATGTTCTATTGTAATCAGATTCAACATAATCTCTTGAAGGATCATTTTTATTTGTTGTTGCACGCCATTCCCAAATACCAACTGTCCCTTCAGTATGAGGACCATTAACAAAATATAATAATGATCTGTTTTCATACTGATTGAGTTGATTATCGTCTTGAATAAAAGGTTTGATTGCCCCATTTGACTCTATATCTGCCAATCTTAACAAATATTGATTGCCTTTATAATCAGGTGGACGGACCTCGCATATTGAAATGTGGTCAAAATTACTTTCAATTGCATTATCAGAATCGGCGTCGTCCATATATCCTTGTAAAACCTGATAATGCTTGATTTCTGTTTCCGCAGCCGCTAATTGTTTTTGTAAACGTTCAATCTCATCTGCCAACTTCTTGTTGTCCTGAGCCAATGATTGCATTTCTTTTTCGTGTTCCATTGCTGTTATACTCTCTTCAGATGAATTGTTCTTATCACTTTCGCTTTCAGAATTCATTGGCGGGTTCTCGCTTCTTTCTTTTTCAATCTCATTAATTCGATTGTAGATTTTCTGAATAAACTCATCACTTTTAATTTCTTTGTTTAGTTTGAAATATAGCTCAATGTTTTTTGCAAAATACGAATCAATTAATGTTTGAGATAATGCTTCATCGTGTTCCTCGTATTTGAGTTCATTTTCTTCTATTGCGGCATTGATTTCGTCAATCCAATGCATTACGTACCCATTAACAAAACTGTTGATAAAAGGTTTGTTTATATTCTGATAAGCGAGCACAACTGCTTTATCGTTTGAAATAGTTTGTGGACGGAAACCATGGTTAATCTTTTCATATTCCCGAGGATTCTTTTGAAAGTATCGCTTGAACACCTGTCCGGAAATGAGTTTGCACAGTGTTTTAATTTCATCATCAGTTAAAATCTTGCAAATATCCATAGCGTCCTCCTACTTTCTTTCCTGCTTGTTAAGAGCAAAAGATTTAATCATTTTATAAGCTCTTTCATCTATAGAATTTGCTAATTTGCAACTAGCTATCCATTTTTTTAGTTCAGGATAATCAGATAGAAGCAAATAAATCTGTCCCATAGATGAAGGTATTGCCATCGTTCTACCTTTACAGTTCTGTAATTTGTTTAACAATTCGATCTCATCTGAACGAATAATATTAGCGGTCGATTTATGGTTGAAAGAAGCTTGCCAAACAACATCCATTCCAATAGTGATTGTTATTTCGTTACCCAAAGTTATGCTATCTATATCAGTTTGAGTATTCGCAACTAAGTCAAGCTTACGTGTTATGGCCCCTTTGCCTCTGATAATAATTCTTCCATCAAAAGGAAGATTGATGGATATAATCCCTTTGTAGGGGACAGATGAATAGTTTCCTGAAGCAAGCTCGTTATTATTCAAATCTGTTACCAATACATTAGGCAAAGAGTTAACGTTATCAAGGTCGTCTTTCCAAAAATATGAATACTTTAATGCTTTGCTTCTTCCAGCTGTAATCAATTGCTGTCTGCTATTGCAGAATACTTTTACAACTGATGAAGCATTGAAATGATATGTGTCCGTAGATGCCATTGGAAATACAGAAGTATTAGTTACATTGCCTTTGATATGTAGAAAGATTTCTTTTCCACAATGCTTTATGAGATATGGCTCTTTTGTATAAATCGGCCAGATTGGGGTAATGGAAATAGGGTTGTCTGATAATCTGCAATGATAGTCGAGAAAGAATCTAGCAGTATCTTCATCGTAATTAGTGGCACATACTTTATAAACATACCAACTAGTCCACGAAATCTTCTTTACACAAACCTCTTTCATTGAAAGAAAACAGTAGGCTTCAGTATTAAACCTGTGCCTTGTCAGCAAATAGTATTCATTATCCACAACAACGTCTGCATCGTATGGGAGTTTCTTCCCCGAAGTTGCATCAAACAGACAACCAGAAGGATCTATACCTGAAATAGTATGTGGCCAATACGAATTTATCTTTGCATCACCGGATATTATACTTATCAAATATTTCTCATTTGGCGTTCCACCAATGGAAATATATGTAATATGATCAGGGTTTATCCTTTCGCCTGTGAACACATATTTTTCGCTGGCATAATCACTGCCTTTTATCTCTATTTTAATCTTGTTACTGAATAGACTTGAAGGTATCCTTATCAAACCCAATTCAAAAGAAAAAGAATTAGATGTGACGTTAACAATTCTTATTGGAAGATCGTGTTCTGTAGAGTTATATGAAATTGATACATTAGGGCCAAAAGTCCTTTCCGGACAGTCCTTACTCTTTTCATATGAACTATGTCTAAAATGACGAACATTAACTTTGCCATCGGTCAACAAGACATATTGACCACAAAGTTCACACATAAAAAGGCCACTGTGAGCTGATACAGTTCCACCAGGATGAAGGCGAGCGGCTTCTTCGGCTGAAATGTTTTTCCAGCCTTTATTATCCCACATACAAACATGAGTTAATGAAGCCATAATGCTATCCTCTTACATATACTATTTGTTTCCCTTTGCTCTATTATGAGTTTTGCAAAGCATTGTGCAATTGCTTATATCAGTAGAACCACCTTTGCTCCAGGCTGCAACATGATCTGCATCCATTTCATTTATTTTATAGATTCGAGCATGGTTGTTATCTGTTCCCAATGCGCACAGAGGGCAATTAGACACACCTTCCACCTTCGCTTTATTTGTTTGCTGAGCATAGACCGTGCGTTTTGTATTCTCATCGAATACCCTGACATTAAGCAATTCTGGTTTTGATTCACCCGAAAGAATGTATTCAATAACACCTTTTTTATTAGTTACCTGAGGATCTCCAAACAGGTCATTCATTCGGTCTGAAATAGCGTTTTTTGAATACGCATTTGTATGATATTCTTTATATAATCTACCCCATTCAAGCCCACACATTTCAGAACCAGTGTAATCAAATATACTATCAATCCAATCTATTACTGTTTCAAAATGGTTTTTAAGTTCTGTAATATTGTCTTTATAGCGATTTTGGGCCATATAGTCGTCAATGTTGCCATCAGAAACCCAGTCTAAGGCTCTTTCGAGTACCGCCTGACGTCTCGGGTCTCCCTTTACGTATGTCAGCCAACGATTCATATTGGCATTACCAGCATTAGAAAATTCCTTCCTTGCCAAATTGACGAATGGACCATGGTATGAAGCATTGCGAAGTTCTTGCATAACCAACGGAACACCAACAATGTTAATTGTTTCGAACCAAGCCTGAATTTCAGATGGTTCACCCTCACAGACATATATTGTTAAAGGTGCATTCAGAATTCTATTACGATCATCATCATCAAGACTGTCAATATATCTAGTCTTACCATTCCACTCAACAGCAAACGGCCAGGTTCTATTAACAAATCTAGCAAAAGATGTTATTCGTTGCTGACCGTCAAGAACCTCATACATACCATCTGCATTTTTTACAAAATAAATAAGACCTAACGGATAGCCCTTAAGGAGAGACTCTATTACGGCAACATCTCTTTTACCATCTCCATAAATATAGTTACGCTGATATTCGGGCTGAATAATCAACTTTCCATCAAGGCCAAACAAGCCTTTTTCTTCATTTTTATCGTAAATGAATCCCTTACAAAGATCTGAAACAGTCCAATCGGTAAAGAGTGTTGTTCTCATTTGGTTACATCTCCTTTTTTAATTCGAATAAAGATACGATGATATGTAGTCTGAACTCGGATATTATCCTTTTCGTAGTAAGGATGCTTTTTATCATCCATAACAATTACTGGACACTTTCCAAATGTTGCTCCCGTTCTTCCGTTAGGTTTTCTGTCCTGCGTATAACCAATATAATCACTATAATCAATTCCATAATTAAGTGTCTCAGGATCACTAGGCGCACTAATCGTTCCTATGATCTCAAATTGCTCAGGGTTATACTTATCTAAGAAAGTAATTGGAACGCCCATAATACCATCATAATCTGATGGTATGCATTCAGTAAAAGGAATTTCGATTCCTTCATAGTTATCATAGCGAGGGTATTCTAGTCTACCAAAATCTTCTTCAAACTTCTTTTTAAGTTTTTTGTTAAACTTGAGGTTATTAGCCATTGTCATAAGCTGCAGTTTTTCGTGACGCTTACCGTGATCTATATTTGTAAACCAGCAAGCTGAAGCAAGGCGACCCATAACTACTCCGTCAATGATTTTGTAAGCTGACCCCTCTTTTTTATTCTCCAAAAGCCATTGCTTTCTATCTTCAGGAATATCAAAATACATATCGTTGTTTAGTGATTTGTATCCTAACCACATCTTGTCTTCCTTAATAAGAGGAAACACTTCTTTGTAGGTTATTGCATTCATATTTCCAAGAATGACAAATTGTTTGTTTGCATCAAAGATCCATGTTAGAAATTCTCTGAACAGGCTAAAAGGAGGATTAGTAATAATGATATCAGCCTCATCTCTAAACGCCTTTACTTCATCAGAGCGGAAATCACCATCGCATTTAAGATATCCCTCAAATTCGATGTCATCGGTATCTATTTTCCCTGAACCATCTGTATCACGAGTTACCGTGAATAGTTTCCCATGCCTAGCTCTCTTTTCCTTATCAAACAAGGGAGACATCATTTCAAACATAGATATTTGTTTGCTTCCTGAACTATATGAATATGATGTAGATATTAGTTTTTTTAATCCAAATCGCTCAAAATTTGAAGCAAAATATTTAGTAAAATTGGACCACTCTGGATCATCACAGGGCAAAAGAATGGTTTTATCACGAAAAACATCTGGATTGAACTCTACATAAGCATTCATTTCTGCTTCGATATCAGAATAACGAGTATAAAACTCATCGTTTTTAGCCTCTTTTGCCGAGCCCAGGCTGGTATTATTAGCCATTACTTGGCCCCCTTTCTTTTAATGAACAATCGGTCATATATTGGAATTAACGGCAACCCGTTCTCATCATTAACGTAAACTTTTTGAACTCTCCAAGTCTTATTAATTGTTTTGCATTTTTTCTGAATATCAATTGATGGGGGAATAAAGAATGAACACTCATTATTGGCCCAATCCACATCTCCAGTCATACCAAGCAATTCAAATTGCTCAGGATTATATTTTCCTAAAAAGGTTATAGGAACTCCCATTATGCCATCATAGTCAGAAGGAATACATTCAGTTAATGGGACTTCCATCGCATCGTAATTAGAATACATGGGATAATCTGAAACTCCAAACTTCTCTGTTAGTCTAGATTTTAGTATCTTATTGAATTTTAGATTATGCGCTCTTGTATCTAGCGCCAGCATTTCATGTCTCGTCCCATGATCAATATTCGTAAACCATGTAACGCCGGGAACAAAACCATGTTTCTTTCCTTCGCTATCAACAAATGCTTTTCCCTTTAACTCGTAATCTTCTGACATTATGAACTCCATCGTTAAATTGAAATGGACTCCAACCCAAATTTCATTCTTAACAATACGAGGGAAAATCTCTCTATATTTTATGGCATTAATATTTCCGATAATAATGAATTGTTTCTTTCCTTCAGCGACCCAATCCATAAAATCATGAAATAGCGAAAATGGAGGATTCGTAATAATAATGTCCGCCTCATCACGCAATGCAGTGACTTCTATAGAACGGAAATCACCATCGCCTTCAAGATAACCATTAAATTCAATATCATCAGTATCTATTCTTCCAGAACCATTTGTGTCACGAGTAAGTGTAAACAATTTGCCGTGAGTTTCGTGTTTATCTTGATCAAAAATCGGGGACTCTAATTCAAAAATCGTGATTTGTTTATTTCCTGCTCCCTTAGCATAAGAAGTAGATATTAGTTTTTTCAAACCAAATCGCTCAAAATTTGAGGCAAAGTATTTTGTGAAATTAGACCACTCTGGATCATCACAAGGCAAAAGTATAGTCTTATCGCGAAATACATCGGGATTAAATTCCACATACGCATTCATTTCTGCCTCGATATCAGAATATTGCGTGTAAAATTCGTCGTTTTTTCCTTCTTTTGCCGAACCCAGACTTGTATTGTTTGCCATTTTCTACTCCTCGATTAGTGAAAAAGTATCTGATCTAAGCTATAGACTAATTATATAGCATGCATATTTCCATTAATCGTACAGTTAGATCTTGTTATCCTATGGATAACATAAAAGATGCTTATTTCTTAATTATTATATAATAGCAACCTCAAAAAATCCTTATCTCTTTTATTCTGATATGTTAGACAAAAACAAAAAA
>JAEEGL013918683.1_pt1 | contig 15717 bp, 17 predicted proteins | sample 9134231 | NCBI WGS metagenome assembly JAEEGL01 (sample SAMN16246548, study PRJNA631951) | gut metagenome | biome: gut microbiome; feature: rumen; material: fiber-attached | host: Bos | place: Iran: Karaj | collected 2018-10
GTCATCTTTTACATAGTCGGTTGCCCTAGCAAGTACGTATGGCTCGGTAAGATTTAACAAATGAAAATCTTTCATGTAGGCATCGATATACATCTTAGCTACTTCAAAAGCGGACTTACCTTCACGGCGGGCGCCTTTTTCGAGTTTGTCTTCACCTTCGTCGCCATCTGAAACTAGATGCCCCACATCGGTAAGATTTAGTACACGTTTGACGTTGTATCCGTTTGCTTTGAGCGCGCGCACGAGCAAATCCCAATAAATATATGAAGCAAAATTACCGATATGTGCATAGTTGTATACGGTAGGACCACAGGTGTAAATCTTTACAATGTCACCTAGTGGCTTAAATTCTTCGACTTTGCGGGTTGCTGTGTTGTAAAACTTCATTACAAAAGTTCCTCCAAAATTGGCACGATTTTATGATACTTATCACGAGACATTGGATGATTCCCGATGGTTTTTATAGCGGAAATATGTTTTGCGTTTTTCTTCGCGATATCTAAAATGTTTTTAGCGGAGATAAACTGATCAAGCTCGCCGTAAAGGATTACGGCTTTAGTCGTAAGTTTTGAGAGTACGTCATAGTTTTTGGCGGTTAGAACGATATTATTCATAGAACAACTAAATTGTTTCTTTTGTTCTGCGCCTTTATGTCTAGCTCCGACAAACTTTTCAAACATTTTGATTCCCTCTTTAAAAGCAGGGTGTTCGAGCTCTTCTTTTTTGTAAAGTGGGGGTGAAGCCAAAATCAGTTCTTTTACGGACTTTTTAAACTTGTCTGCATAGTTTAGAGAAATAAGTGAACCCATAGAGTGCCCGACTAGCACAAGCGGGGTAGTGAGCTTTAACTTAGAGATAGCGTTATGTAGCGCCTCGAGTTGGTCGTTTAGAGTATACTCTAGTTTGTCGGATGAATAAGATTTTCCAGCGCCAAGAAGATCAAAAGAAACGAATCTAATATTACGAAGCGAATAAGTGCCAGAAAGATAATTAATTGTATTTTTAAAGGTGGAAGAATCGGATGCGATGCCATGAACAAATACTACAGTTAGTTCTGGCTTGCCGCTTGGGCAAAAGTCACGTTTCTTTTTTAGAGCTAAAGGTTTCTTTAGCAGACCGTATTTAATACTAGTTGTTAGACTCATTTTTTTGCCTCCTCGAGCATATTAGGGATAATATTTACTAAATCATGCACCACATCTTCATAGGTTGTATCGTAGGTTCTAAAACCAGCCGCGAGCGGGTGTCCTCCGCCACCAAAGTATCCAGCGATTTTTTCGCCAATTGGCGCGTCGGAATTGCAACGAATCTTGCCAGTAACCTTGCCATCTGGATAAGTTTTGATAGCTACTGCTACTTCTACACCTTCTACCAAACGAAGCTCTTCTAGTATCAGCACATTCGGGTTATATTCATCGGAGTATTCACGGATATCATCCCAAGGGATATGTACTGTGGCGAGCTGGCCATCCAAAGAGTATTCTACGCGTTTGATTAAATCTGCTTTGTAATCCAAGATACGTGCAGATTTTTTCATGAACTCTCTACGACGATCTTCAAGCACAGAAATGTCGGCACCAAGGCGAGTAAGTTCTGCCGCGATATCAAAAGTCTCAGCGGTTACAGAAGATGCAGTGAGCCCCAAAGTGTCGGAAAGAATCCCTTGAAAGATTGCTTCGGCTGCTTCTTTAGAAATGTCGATGTTTTGGTCTTTTGCAATAGAGTAAATAAGCTCACTAGCAGCAGGACGTACTTCGATAATGCTATCATGTGGGAATTTAATATCGTCTTCGGTTTCATGGTGGTCAATTACAAATACAGGTGCAGTATATAAACGATTGCGAATTGCGGTATCTTCAATGAGTTTAGAAAGAAGAATTTCGGCTGCCGTATCTACAATAATATAGCCGTCGGCCTTATAATCGAATTCGTTTGTAACTCTAGACCAGTCCGCAAAATAGTGAAGGTACTTTGGGATATCAACTGGACAATACAAAGAAACATCCTTACCTTCTAGTAGGTAATCCAAAGAGATTGCAGCACCAAGCGAGTCTCCATCTGGATTCTCTGCTTGAATAATACAGATTCTGTTCTTGTCCTTCAAAAAATCAGTGAACTTCGTATACATACATATATTATATCATGGTCAGTGTGCTATAATAATATATATGAGCATTTTTAAAGCAGACAAAAAATTTGAAAGATTCGAAGATGTAAGGCCAGAGTTTCTCAAAAAAGAGGGGATTAAACTTTTACTTTGTGATTTAGATAATACCCTCCGCCTTCATTCAGAAAAAGAGCCAGCCGATGAATTAGCCGACTGGATTGAGGATTGCAAAAAAGCCGGTATCACAATTATGATTGTGTCTAATAATGGTCGCAAAAAAATGATGCAAAAATTCTGCGAGCCAATTGGCGTTGACTGTGTTTGGTGGGCTGGAAAACCTATTAGCAAAAAACTTACCGAAGCACGTGAATCACGTGGTTTTAAGCCAGAAGAAACTGCCATGCTTGGTGATAAAATTACCACAGATGTTTGGGCGGCTAAGTTTGCTGGCATTAAAGCATATAAAGTCGAACATAGGAAATATGTAGTATGACAAAAAAGAAAAGCAAAATTACAGGGCCAACCATGCTCACGATTTTTCGTATGCTTTTGGTGATCCCATTTATGATTTCCTGTTTGATGGAAGGGTTGGCTCCAAAGATTGTTGCCCTTACACTATTCTCAATTGCCGCCATTACTGACAAGATTGATGGAAACTGGGCTAGAAAAACTCACCAAGTTACCGATATGGGTGCGTTTCTAGATCCGCTAGCAGACAAGATGTTAGTAGACTTAGCTTTTTTGGTTTTGGTCTATATGGGTATTATTCCAATTTGGATGTTTGCGGTTATTATTGTCCGCGATCTCGCAGTGGATGGTATGCGTATGATGGCCGCAAGGGACGGCATCACGATTGCAGCTTCTATGTGGGGCAAAGTTAAAACCACTTTTCAGATGATTACCTTAATTGCAATCCTTGCGAATACTATTTTTGGTAACGAATGTATCGGTATAGTAAATAATATTTTGCTTTATGTTTCAATTGCACTCACAATAATCTCTGGCCTAGATTACTTAGTAAAAGGCTGGAAAAAAGTCATTAGATAAAGAGTGAAATAATAAGAAGCACCGTGCCAGTGAGTGCGGTAGAGTCGATGCGGTCTAGGAAACCGCCATGGCCTTCGGTGCCACCAACAGCCAGCTCAACATAGGAAAAGAATTTATTTTTAATCAAAATTTCATTACTGTCTTTTACGCCAAATTTGCGCTTCATGTAACTTTCGAACAAATCGCCAATTACTGCGAGTGGTCCGCAGAACAGATACATCCATTCGGTGGCAAACGCGCCACGCACTGCCATCATTATTGCTACTAGACCGATTGATGTAGCAAGACCAAGAGTAGTGCCTTCCCATGTTTTATTCTTTGAAATATGTGGGAAGGGGCGAGACTTTTTAATAATCTTGCCACCGCAAATTTTGCCAAAGGTGTAAGCAAAAACGTCGTAGCCACAAACACCAAGGATAATATACCAAAAATGGCTTGGGTCAATCATAGCGACAAAATAGGCTGCCGAAGCTAGAAACGTGATTTCCATTACCGCAAGCACAATAGTGAGTAGCGATACTTTTCTCTTAAAGAAGCTCAAAATCTCGATAGCACCAACAAATGCAAAGAGTCCAAAAATTACCTTGAACGGAATAGCGTCAAACGTGTATAAAGCCACAAGCGCTACAAAGAATAAACTGAACCCCACAATAAGTCTCATGCGTAAATTTTTGTCCATAACTCAATTATAGCACAGTGTATTGTGATATAATGTATTTATTATGCTCGAAATAATGTACAACAAACTTAAAAACACTCTCCGTAAGATCGACATGAAATTAGAACGTGCTAAATACGGATATATTGATAAATTACCAAAGGATATCGAATACTTTAACGGTGGTATGTATGATGCCATCTATGATGCATCTTGCAAATGGCCACACAACATTGCGCTCGAATATTTCGACACGCAAATCACCTATAAAGAAATGGTGAAAAAGATTAATCGCGTAGCGGCAGCCCTTAAAGCTATCGGTGCTGAAAAAGGCGACAATATCTCTATTTGTATGCCAAACACTCCAGAGTCTATTTATGCTTTTTATGCCGTGAACGAAATTGGTGCAGTAGCAAATATGATTCACCCACTTTCTTCCGAAAAAGAAATTGAAGAATTCGTGAACCGTGCTCACTCAAAGATTTTGCTTTGTGTAGATATTTCCTATCCAAAGGTAGAGGCCGTCATTAAAAACACTGAGCTCGAGCAAGTAGTGGTGGTTTCCCCACTTCGCTCGATGGATTTCTTGGTGCGTGCCATTTATAAACTCACCAAAGGCCGCAAGAATCATATTAAGAAAACTCAGCAAGTTACCACTTGGGATCGCTTCTTATTTAAAGCAGACAAATATATTGGCAACCCACACGCTCGTGTAGAATCAAAAGATTTAGCTGTAATTCTCTATTCTGGTGGTACTACCGGCAAACCAAAGGGCGTTCTTCTTACAAACCTAAACTTCAATGCTCTTGCGCTTGGTGCAAAATATCTTGTGCCAGACTTGATTCGTACCGAGTATTCCTTCCTTACCTTCTTGCCAAACTTCCATGCCTTTGGGTTAGGCTGCTGTATCCATATGCCGCTCTACTTTGGTTCACGCGTAGTCTTGATTCCACAGTTTAATGCAAAGAAACTTAAGAAATATATCACTAAGTATAGGATTAATATTCTCGTAGGCGTACCAGCTGTATTTGAATATCTTATGAAGATTAAATTTAAGAAAAATGATCTTAAGTGCGTGAAACACGCTGTTTCTGGCGGCGATATGATTAGCATGTCATCCAAGGAGCGTGTAAATGATTTCCTAAAAGCACATGGGTCTAACGCTGTGCTTCAGAATGGCTACGGCTGCACCGAGGCTACTGGCGGTATTATCTTCTCTCCACGTAGTGTCGCATCAGAAGCCGATGGTATTGGTTACCCAATCCCAGATAATGATATCCTTATTCTTGACCTTGATACCATGAAAGAAGCTAAGCTCGGTAACGATGGTGAAATCCTTGTTTCGGGACTTTCGGTTATGCAGGGCTATCTAGATGATCCGAAAGAAACCGAAAAAGCCTTCATTACTCTTGGCAAAAAGAAATATCTTCGCACCGGTGATATTGGTTATATCGATAAAAAAGGCGTGGTTCATTTCCGTGCTCGCTTGAAACGTCTTATTATCACGAACGGGTACAATGTTTATCCACAAAATATTGAAGATACTACTTTGAAGTGCTCTAAAGTTGCAGCTTGTGCTGCCGTTGGACGCGAGGATAAGATTCGTGGGCAGAAAGTAGTTGTATTTATCGTTCCAGCCGAAGGCGCAAGTGAGCGTGCTATCAAAAAAGAACTCGAGGGTATTTATAAGAAATACCTTGCTAAATACGAAAAACCGCGTGAATATCGCTTTATTGCAGAACTTCCAAAAACCAAACTAAACAAAATTGACTTCAAAAAATTGGAAGAACTATAAATAATATACTTCTCGGGACAATCCGGAGCCTGGCAAGGCGAGGACTAGTGCCGGCCGCCCGTGGCGACGGGCCGGCCGGACACGTGTCCCGAAAGTATATTTTTATAGTTCAGTTCTGTTTTCTAAAGCCGCATTCAATGTAATTTGATCGGCGTAGGATAGATCTACACCAAGCGGAAGTCCACGTGCGAGTCTAGTGAGTTTTAACTCTGGAGATTTTTCATGAAGCATTTTTTCGAGGAGGAGTGCAGTGGATTCGCCCTCTACGGATGGATTGGTGGCAATAATAACTTCCTTTACGTCGTCTTTTGCTACGCGATCAATTAGTTCTTTGATGTGTAGTTGGTCGGGTGTAATACCATCAATTGGTGAAATGGCACCGCCTAGCACGTGATACGTGCCTTTGTAGGCCTTGGTTTGTTCGATAGCATAAATATCAAGTGGCTCTTCTACGACGAGAACAGTTGTTTTATCGCGTTTGTCGTCACTGTAAAGAGAAGAGACGTCCTCATCTGCATCGATCAACGCAAAAGTCACTGGGCACAACTTTACGCCTTCATGTAGGTTTGATAAAGCTTCAACGATTGAATCCGAGATTTTTTCGTTGGAACGAAAAAGATAATACGCATATCGTTCGGCGGTGCGCGGCCCCACGCCAGGTAACATGCCTAGCGCATCAATCGCATTTTGGAGAGCTTTAGGGAGCATCTTACATTCCGAAGTTGCCGAGACCACCCATGAGTGGCTTCATTTTGTCGGTAGCGATTTCTTGAGCTTTAGCAAAGCCATCGCGCATACAGTTTTCAATCCAACGTTCTAGTTCGTGGATATCATCAAGATCAACTTTTTCTGGATCGATAGATACTTTTTTAACTTTGAGCTCACCAGTGATTTGTACGACAACCGCACCGTCGCCGGCTTCTACTTCTACGATCTCGTTTTTAAGTTCTTTTTGTGCTTTACGAAGTTGGTTTAATAGCTTCATTTGGTCCATAGTCTGACCCATATTATTCTCCTTTTTCTGTATATAGATATATTATATCAGAATTTTCGCGCAGAGGCGATGTGATTATCTTAGAAATCTGATAAGAATCAGGCGCATCCATGCGACCCATGGCGGCAAAAGTAGGATATTTTTCTTTGCCAATTTCATTGATAACTGTAATGTCGGTTTTTTGTTCGAGAATCTTATAAAACTCATAGTGGTCTTTTACGAGCAACGTCTCATTAGTAAGATTTTTATGAATAACATCTAGATTATAATTAAATTCATTTGCAACATTTGGGTTGTAACGATACCCATAAATATACTGGAGAGTGCTTGGGATTAGGATAGTTGCAAACAGAACAGAAAGAGGGAGAGCTGCGGCGATACGGGCATATGGATTTTCTGGGAAAAGACCATACCATTTTTCGAGTAGATATTTAAGGCCATGAGCAACCAGAATTGAGAGTGGCAAAATAAAGAAAATAATAGATTCTGGATTAAAACCGGTAATAATAATCGTGAAGATTAAGAGCAGTGAAGCGATAGAGTTTCTTGAAGCAAAGAAGCCTTTTGTAGTAGAAAAGAGACCAATTAAAGCTAAGGCAAATAATGGAAGACTCATTAAAGGTGACAAGAATACGTTTTCGGCAGTATTTCGCCAAGAAAAGACAGGTCCCATTCCGGAGGCAAGATTAGAAAAGAACTTGTTGCCATCAAAACCTTTTGCAAAGAGGAGCTCGGTGATAGTTTCTGGATGGTGGAAGATATTAATACCAAGAGCAACGATGCCACCAAGAATTAAAAGGCAGACAATGATAAGCGGAGTTTTTGGAAGGCTTTTAATGATAAAACGAAGATGTGGTTGTAAGAATACGAAAAGTACGCAGAATAATGCAAAATAAAGCATGTATGGCGTAAATATTGCAAGAAGGAGTGCAAGCGCAAACAAAAGCACATATGAAGGTTTTGGTTTTTTCTCACCTTGTATTTTTGAGCCAAGCCAAAGTAGAAGAGTCGGCCAGAAAACAATCATAATAAGAGGTGTGCCGGAACCGGCTAGGAATAGGAACGGAGTAGATAATATCACTAGAAACGAAGCGAGGAGCGACACGTTGTTTTTGAACCAGCGGTTTAAAAGAAGAACGAAGAGGAATCCTAAAAGTAGCCCGATTAAAATACTTGGTAATTTAATGGCATACGGAGTAAGCCCAAAAATCATAATTGAGAATTTCTGGAGAGTTCTATATGGTAAATCTACTAAATCGCCGTTTAATGGGGCGTCAGCCTTTAGGTAAAAAGAACTAGTTGCGGATTCAATCTCTGCCTCAGAAACACCATGTTGTGCGAAAAGTGGAAGAATAAAAAGAAGTGTAGTAAATGCGAGGCCTAGCAATATATAACCAATCACAAATCGGTGTTTATATAAAAAAAGTTTAGAAATAATAATTTTCTTCACATAAGTATTATAGCATATATATTATATGTATGCTATTCTTCGCGAGTTTTGTCGAGAGACATAAAGCGTAGTAATTCTGGGTGGAAGTATAGTTCAATTTTGCCGATGGCACCATGACGGTGCTTAGCGATTAAGAGCTCGGTGACGTTGGTTGGCTCGTAATTGTCATCATTTTGTTTGTAGTAATCTGGACGGTGAAGGAACATTACAAGGTCAGCATCCTGCTCGATAGAACCAGATTCACGAAGGTCAGACAAAACTGGGCGAGGATCATCGCGCCCGGTTACGCCACGAGAAAGCTGAGCTAGAGCAATTACTGGAATTTCGAGTTCACGGGCTAGAATCTTTAGGCCACGAGAAATTTCGGTAACCTCCTGTACGCGATTCCCTTTGTAGCGGTCAGAGCCTTGAATCAGCTGCAAGTAGTCTACAATCACTAGCCCAATATCATGGTCGTGTTTTGCACGTCGAGCTTTGTTTCTAAGCTCCATAATAGTCATAGAGCTAGTGTCGTCAATATAAATTGGGATTTCATCCATTTCTCCAAGTGCGTCACCAATTTTAGCAAATTCTTCGTCGGACAAATTACCGGTGCGAATTTTCCAGTTATCTACACCAGCAACATCAGAAATCATACGATCAACAATTTCATTTTTGGCCATTTCCATTGAGAAGAAAAGCACGCCTTTGCCGTTAATGCTTGCTACGTTGTAGGCAAGGTTTTGTGCAAAAGTAGTTTTACCCATTGCTGGACGTGCACCCACAATTACAAGGTCGCCTTTTTGAAAGCCAGCAGTCTTTTTATCAAGATCGCGAAAACCAGTTTTAAGGCCGCGGAGTGCACCCTTATTTTTGTGGAGCTCTTCAATACGTTCAAAAGCATCCGCAAGTAGTTCGTCCATTGCAGCATAATCGCTCTTAATAATCTTGTCAGAAACTTCAAAAAGCTCTTTTTCGGCCTTGCCAACAAGCTCGTCTACGTTTGCGTCTTCTTCGTAGGCTTTTTCGGCAATCTGCGTGCCAGCATCAATTAGGCGACGGCGGGTAGAAGCCTTTTGAATAATTTCGGCGTAAGCTTTAGCATGAGAAGCAGCCGGAACAAAATTTGATAGTTCGGCAAGATATACGCCACCACCAATTTCTTTTAGTTTTTTCTTAGCCTTTAAATCTGCAGTTAAGGTGAGAAGATCAACCGGTTGATGGGAATCATAAAGATCTAGCATCGAACTATAAATAATCTGGTGTTTTTCTTCATAAAAATCATTTGGACGAACAATCGAAATAAGCTCTGGGAGAACTTTGTCAGAAATCATGATAGCACCGAGCAAAGACTTCTCGGCTACTACATCCTGTGGCAAAATACGGCCACTGTTTTTAGAACGGGTTTTCTCCTCCATCGTTTATTACCTCTCCTCCCATTATATCAGAAATCTTAGCGAAACTGCTGCTTTTGCTGGACGAATTTGGTCTATCGTCAGCCTCGTGGATTTGAATTTTTACACCACTCGCATCAACTAAAACATGTTTATTGGTATCTCGATCCAGGATGGTTTTGATAATTTTCTTGAGTGGGTAAATATGAAGTGTAGTGCCATCAAATTCATACTTAACTTTAGTAAGCTGACCATAAATCCCATCATTCAAAGTTTTAACCTTTTCAAGAAAAGCATTCCATTCAAACGCTTGAGGCGCAACCATCGGCTTTGGAGTTGATGCCTGCTCTGGCGCTTTAGAAACATCTTTGCGAAGGGCCTCCGGAGCCTGGCAAGGCGAGGATGAGCGCGCCTCGCCCATGGCGATGGGCCGAGGCGACGCAGCCCGAGCAGAGATTGTTTCGGAAGCACCGGCAGTAGGCATTAATGCCACAAGTAGTCGTGCCTCAGCATACGGAGACTTTACCTCGATAAGTTTAGAAAGAAGTGGCATGAGTTCTGGGCGCGGATTATCAATAATAGTGTTTAGCATTTCTTCGGCTAAGGTTTCGGCTTTTACACCAGAAGATAATAAATCTTTAATAGTCACGGAAATAGCTGACATATCGCCGGCAACATATTGTTCCAACACGGTATTGATTTTTTCGTCTTCTGGAAGTCCCATCGCAGACACTACGATATCTTTTGTAATTTCAGAATCAGAAAGTGAAGAAATCTGATCTAGGAGCGATAAAGAATCACGGAAAGAACCACCGCCACGTTTTACGATAATAGAAAGCGCATCATCGGTGATTTTGATTTTTTCTTTTTCGCACACTGATTTTAGAAAATCAAACATCACTTTTTTGTCAGCAAGCTTAAAAGTATAGGTTTGTGCGCGTGAGGTGATAGTAACCGGCACTTTGTAAGCGTCGGTGGTGGCCATAATAAATATTACATGTCTCGGAGGCTCTTCCAAAGTTTTAAGAAGTGCATTGAATGCTTCTTTTGTCAGCATGTGAACTTCGTCGATAATATAGACTTTATATTTACCAGAAGTAGGGGCAATCATTACTTTTTCGCGTAATTCCCTAATATTATCGATACCGCGATTTGATGCACCATCAATTTCAATAATATCTACATAATCATCTTCAATCTCGTATTTAAAGCCGTTCACCTCGTGGGCAAGAATTCTAGCGACGCTAGTTTTGCCACAGCCTCTTGGACCAATAAAAAGATAAGCGTGTGATACTTTGCCAGCTTTAAGAGCACCAACAAGTGGTTTTACCACTTGGTCTTGGCCAACAACATCATCAAGCCGAACCGGACGGTATCTTCTATACAAACTCTTCATATATATTATTATAACGCAGCTTCAACTGCAGCCCAAGTCGCATCATCGTTTTGGGCTGGGATGGTCACAGAAACCTGTGAACCATTGCGTAGATGGAAATATGTGACAGAAGCATATAAAATTTGGTATTCTTTGCCACCCACTTCTACGTAATATTTGTCATCGTGCTGTACTAGAGTGCCAATTACAGTCTTTCTTTCGACTGGGCCAATTTGCTTGTAGAGGAACTTGCCATCATCGGTGATCGTAAGCTTCATGATATCGCCTTCAACAAGCTTGGACTTAGAAGCGTAATTTGCTGGAACTGGATAATTCTTGCCATCAGGGCCAATCATAATCTGGCCATCAAAGATACCTTCAATAATTTTGCCTTCAGGGCCAGTCACGCTTGAATCTGCGGGGGCAGAAATCGTTTCACCATCTCCAAGAATAGAAACTAGAAGCTCTTTAGCAGCTGATAAATTAGTCTCAGCCTCAGAAATGAGACTACGCAATCTTTTTATTTGTTTTTCTGGTATTTCAGACATCACCTCGCATCCTGTCTAAATATAGTATTGATATTATATTATACCGCGGGGGCTATAAAGTCAAGTTTTTTTAAAAAAGTTTTCCACGGCAAAAACAGGTTTGAATAGAAAAGTGTTGTAAATTTTACATAAAATTCTATTGCTTATTCAGTCTTGTATAGGCCGGTATGACGACCGCCATCATAAAGCATGGTAGGGATACCTTTGACACGTAGTTCGTTTTCGACTATGCGTTTATTGGTAGCCATGTAATTTCTAATCTCTTCAGAGTCAATTGATTTTATAAGCTCTTTAATCTCGGCAGTATGAAGACCGTCATCATGAAGCCATTTTTCAAGCTGAGATTTTGCGGCTTCCTCACTATAATCTTCGTTAAACGAGTTCTGATAAGAAATGCCATCTTCATTTTTTTCGGTAAAAATGTGGTCAAGGAGTTTGATGCCGTACCCCGAACGATATGCTTCAGCGGCAAATATGTATTTTACAATCAAGGCGGAATTCTTAAACTTGTAGTTCCCGTCTGCATCTTGAATAGCAAATGGTACGAGACGAACATTGTAATTATCAAAGAATGATGAGGCTTTTTGGTTGCGATAAGAAATCATACAGACGGAACAGCCTGGGTCGAAGATGTCGACAGCAACTGTCTTACCGGCAATTTCCGACGCGCTCACATTAATATATTTAAAATCATAATCATCGGCATTATAGGTTTTAAATTTGTCAGGAATTGCTTCAAAAATCTCGCCCCACTCTGTAAACCAACGTCCCACGCCTTCGATTGGGTTGGTTGGTTCAGACTCGTCAATAGAACATACCTCTGCACCAAGTGAACAAGCAGAAGGTCTAGTAACATTACAGCTACCAAGCGCCCAGAGCGCAAGCAGAGATTTGACAGCGGTAAGAAGCGCCCATACTGCAATGATTACGATTAAGACAGATAATGCCTCGATAATTATAGAAAGAGGTTTAACCCATTTCGGATGTTTTACGATTACCCGGCTAAGAAGCGTATTTTTGACATCGTCCTTAAATCCGGTTTCGCATTTTTGGAGACGGACCTTTTTCCAGAGGCAGCCCCAGGCTTTTTTAAACATTTTCCAGTAAGATTTTCCTACCTTAGGCTTAAAGATAGAAATAATTGCGACCACCCCACCAATTAGCGCCAAAATAATGAATGCAGCTATACACACCATAATATATATTATATTAGCATAATTTAAGTTAATTGTAATGCTTTGTGTGGCTCTTTTAGCATGGTATAATTACACTAGTCTGACAAGAAGGGGGTGGTTATGTGATAATTATTACAGATATGTCAGAAGTACTTATCGGCGGATTTTATGGAATAAAACCAAGGATTGCAAGGGATATCGGTAGAGATGAGGGCGACGCGTTTGAAACTCGACGGAACGAGAAAACGGACATTCTTCTCGATTTGTTTAGAGGAAAGATAAAGGAAGAAGAATATTGGGATACGGTGTTTGATGGGCAAAATTTCCCCAGGAGCTTAAATAAAAATAGTGCGAAGTATTATTTGGATGATGCAACATATCAGAAAGTTGATGGAACATACAATCTATATATGAGCATAGCTAGCCACCCTAGGTCTCTGGATAGTGCAGAGATGTTGGACGGCCGTCCTGATATTTATATCGCATCGGATTATATGAAAGAAAGAGTGGAACGTATCAAGATTATTCATCCGAAGATTTTTAGAATGATCAAAAAATCTTTCTGGTCATTCGACCTTGGATACGTAAAAGGAGACAAAGAATTCTTCCCTGAAGTTATCAAGCAAATCGGGCAACCAGTAAATAAGCTTGTCTTTATCGACGACTTGGAGTGTAACATAAAATCAGCAAAAGCTAACGGCATCTATAGCATACAATTTAAGAATGCCGAGCAACTTAAGAAAGAACTCGCTGATATTGGGTTCACATTTGTATAGTGGGGATTTTTGGCACATGGAGGTGTCCGGGGATCCTTATTATAATATTAATTCCCCGCTCATTTGCGGGGAATTTTTTCATTTGACTGTTTTATGCTTCGAGAATTCTGGACAGAACTTTCTTAATCTTTTCGATGTCTTCTGGTCTGTTATGAAGCCCAAGTGAAAAACGAATCATTGGTGGAAAATGAAGAACGTGATCTAGATAATAGTGTACGCAGAAATAGCCAGTGCGAGCCATGATGTTTTCACGAGACAAGGCTTCACCAAGAAGATGAGAATCTAGCCCATCGATATAAAAAGTCATGGTAGGATTTGGTTCTTTGTTAATTAGATGTACGCGCTCATGAGAGGATAAGAAATCATATAGCTCTTTGGTATTGTTTTCTAGATTTTTCCAGTCTTTCTTTGGTAATTTGTTTAGCCAATCAATCGCAGCCCCGAGACCGATAATCTCGCCCCAGGCTTGAAGGCCTGATTCAAATCTAGTATAGCGATGTTCTTTGTTGTCGGCGGAAAGCTTGTAAGTGGTTTTTTCGACATCATCTACCATGCCACCACCAATAAAGCGACGATTCAAATGCTTTTCGAGATCATCACGCCACACAATCACACCGAGAGAAGGTGCATACATTTTGTGTGCTGAAAAACAAATTGCATCCACTTCTACGCCGCGAATTACGTCAGAAGAATGAGACATTGCCTGTGCTGCATCGATGATAATAATACCACCAGCCTTGTGCACGGCTTTGGTTAGCTCGGCAACATTTTTGAGCTTGCGACCATCAAAGTTGCTGGCGCAGTTTACGACTACTACAGCCTTAGTAAAATCATAGTCTTTTATATTAATCGTTCCATCGTCATTCCTTTTCATGAGTTCGCGTGGCAGACCCGTGCGCTCCGAAAAAGCAATCGTGGCAAGAAAAGGCGAATTATGCTCGATTTCGGAAGTCATTACCTTCTTAAAATCGTCACCCTTTAGCTGGTTTAGAATCAAATTGATACCATAAGTAGTGTTAAGAGTAAACGAACAAGTGTATTTACGAGCAGAAAGATCAACGAATTTCAAAACCTTCTCGCGAGTTTCCTCGACCTTTTCATCGGTAACACGGCCCCACTTGTATTTAACGCGCTCACCGCAGGAATTATGCTCGGTATAGTATTTGTTTAATGTATCGATAACTGGACGAGGCCTAAGGGATTGGCAGGCGCCATCCAGATATACCTCTCCTTCACCTAAATAATCAAAATCGTTCATAGAAAAATTATAATATAAAAAAAGCCCGATGTCTATTCGGGCTTAGATAAGGTCTTGTCTAAAAGTTCTTTTTCTTTTTGATAAAAATCTGGTGGTAGAAGTTTGCCACTAGTTAGCTGTTCTGAATTCTCGATAATTATTCTCTCTAATTCTTTTGGATATTCCCCATAGTATTCGATTAGCTCTCTCTCGACGGCTGTTTGCTTTAAGGAATATCTCCAATTTATAAAGAATAAGACAATAGTAACTACAGCGCTTAATATGAGAGCAATATTAATATATTCTGGGATTTGTATTTGAAAATTTGTCGCTATTAAAAATCCCATGGGAATAGTCAGAAAACCAATCGTGATAGCAAATGCCAACAACATAGGAATAAGTAATCTCAACGAAGCTTTCTTTAAGTATATATTGAGGACTATTTTTCTCTGCCAATCATTTATTCCTGTATGCATAAAAAGTATAGAACACGCATCAAATTTTTTCATCTTAGCCTCCTTTTTACAGTATATCCTTTATATACATATCCGTTTTATAGCTCCATTCCAATGCAACATACTCAGGCGGCAACATTCCTCCTCTAAACAAAGAATCGATGTTTTCAATAAGCATCTTTTGAAGTTCAAACGGGAAAAACCCAAAATATGACTCGACTTCTTTAAGCGTTTTAATATATATAGAGCGATCATGTAGCATGCAGATAAAATTGGCGATTGTAAAAAGAAAGTTAATTGCAGCGACACAAATCGGTAATAAATCCACTTCTTGAGATGTTAGAATGGTGACCAATAATAGAATCGTAGAAAAACATCCTAATGTAAACACGAAGAAATGATTATACATATAACGACGGTTAAGAGTACATTCTAAAACCGCCCTCTGGCTTCCAGTCAAATAATTGTTTTTGCTAAGAACATACGTAGCCTTAAAAGAAAAAAACATAAATTCACCCCCTTATTTTTTAAAGTTCTATAGCCTTATCTGAATATTATTATAACATAATTTGCATTATTTTAAAAGTGTGATATAATGGACGTTAGTTACCAAAGACAGTGGCGGTGTATTATACACTTAATCATGCCACCGAGGCAAATTTCTTGTTATATTTGGTGACGCTATTTAACAATTAGCGATCATTTTATTAAAAATAACCAAAGGAAC
>JAEEGL011124804.1_pt1 | contig 15716 bp, 14 predicted proteins | sample 9134231 | NCBI WGS metagenome assembly JAEEGL01 (sample SAMN16246548, study PRJNA631951) | gut metagenome | biome: gut microbiome; feature: rumen; material: fiber-attached | host: Bos | place: Iran: Karaj | collected 2018-10
CGCCATCGAGAAGCACCACGAGGAGCGCTATCGCGCCCTGCTTTCCAATCTGGAGGCCGCGCAGGTCTTCGAGAAGAGCGAGGTCAAGGTGTGGGAGTGCCGCAACTGCGGTCACATCGTGGTCGGCACCAAAGCGCCCGACGTTTGCCCCACCTGCAACCATCCCCAGTCCTACTTTGAAGTCAACGCCGAGAATTATTGATCAAAAAAACGGTCCCGGGGCGATGTGCCCCGGGACCGTTTGAACGAGGATCTTCCGATACGGCGCCGCCGGTCTTGCGCGGCGCCGTGTTTTTTTTATGCTTCGGCCGGTCCCTCTTTCGCCTCGACGATGCCGGACAGGGCCACGTTGCAAAGCCCATCCGGCCGCTTGACGCGCACGGCGGAGAAGCCGGGCGTGGCGCAGATCACGTTCGAGATCGCCGAATCGCGGAGATAACCGTTCACCGAAACGGCGGGGCGCCCGGTGGTGATCACGTGGGAGATCGATATCGCGGACAGGCCGTCCCGCAGGTTGACGCCGAACGCGCTGTCGCTCTCGCCCAGAAGGATCGTCCCGCCGCCGCTGCGCAGCTTCGGCGCCGTGTCGACGACTCCGTCGATGATCACGTTGCAGATCCGGCATTCCGTCGACAGAAGGCGAACGATGAAGCAGAGGTAGGAAGAGGCGATCACGTTGCGGATCACCACGTCGTGAATGCCCGGCTCCCGCTTGTCCCAGTCGTTGGGCATGACGTGAGTGCTGCGCAGCGATCCGCCCGGCCGGAAAGGCCGGTCGGCGATGGCCGTCAGCGCCACCACGTCGTCCCCGGTGATCCCGGTGACGTCCGACACGGTGATGTGATGGCACCCGTTGCGAAGATCGATGCCGTCCTGGTTTTCGATATTCATCTTCATGCCGTCGATCACGCAGTACATCGTGGAGGAGAAGTCGATCCGCTCCACGTTCCCGTAGGAGCAGGCCTCCAGCGAGATGCCCCATCCGTGGGTCGAGCAGAGGCGAAGCCCGGAGATCGTAAAGCCGGTCACGTTGGCGAGCAGAATGCCGATCCCGCGCCAGTCGCCCCACTGCGACTCGTCCTCGCGCAGGGCGTCGGTGCCGTAGGTGTGGTCGTGGATGTCCCAGAAATCCAGTTTTTCAAGAGTGCGGCGCTCCGCCGGCACCCAGTCGGCGATCCGGCAGACGTCCGCCGGCTCGTGCGGGCAAGGCGCGTGCAGGCGCTTGGAGGAGTCGCCCGTGGCCCGGGGGCGGTCCGCGCCTTCCAGCGTCACGATCCCCTCTCCGAGAATGCGGATGTTCCGCATCGGCTCCGGGTCCGCGATCCCGAGCCCCGCGTTCCGGCTGCGGATGAAGTTGTCCCGGCACCGGTCGGAAAGCTTCAGTTTCACGTTCCGGAGAATGATGGTCGTATCGTTGTCCGGCAGGATCGCCCGGTCGAGGCTCCACCAGCTTCGCTCGGGCTCGATCTCCGATGCGCGCGGCGCGATCACCAGCGTCCGGTCGCCGTCGAGGTGCGCGAGCGCCGCCTCGATGGTCTCGCTGTCGGTGCCCGCCGCAAAGTCATTGGCAAAGATCACGTGTGGGTCCTCCTTTTTTGGCCCGCAAAAAGGCGGACGTCTCAGTCTTTTTTCGAAAAGCGCTCCGCGTAGAAGCGGTCGAGAACGGGGGAGAGGCGCGCATCGTCGGCGGCGAAGCGCAGCATGGCGCCGAGATAGCCCTCCAGGCTGCCGGTGTCGTGCCGCTCGCCGATGAAATCCACCGCCACCATCGGTTCCCGGTGGCAGAGGGCGTTGAGCCCGTCCGTCAGCTGGATCTCCCCGTTGTATCCCGCGGGCAGATCCGCGAGGATATTGAAAATGGCGGGCGTGAGCACGTACCGCCCGAGGATGGCGAAGAGAGACATGACCTGCTCCGGCCGGGGCTTTTCCACAATGCTGTGAACGCGGTAGCGATTCTCCGCGACCGGCGTCACCTCCAGCGAGCAGTATTTGCCGATCGCCTCCGGCGACACCTGCTGCACCCCGACGGCGGAACAGCCGTGGATATCGTAGGCGTCGATGAGCTGCCGTGTGACCGGCACCTTCGCGCGCATCAGGTCGTCGCCGAGAAGCACGGCGAAGGGCTCGTCCCCGATGATGTTCCGGGCGCACCACACGGCGTGCCCGAGCCCGAGGGTCTGCTTCTGCCGCACGAAGGTGATGTCCGCCATATCGGCGATGGCCCGCATTTCCCGGGCTTCCTTTTCCTTGCCGCCGGCGAGCAGCTTCGCCTCCAGCTCCGGGGTGTAGTCGAAATAATCGTGCATGACGGTCTTGCAGCGGTTGGTGAGGATGACGATCTGCTCGATCCCGCTCTTCACCGCCTCCTCCACGATGTAGTGGATGACGGGGCGGTCGGCGATGGGGAACATTTCCTTGGGAACGGTCTTCGCGGCGGGGAGCATCCGGGTGCCGAGCCCCGCGGCGGGGATGATGGCCTTGCGAACTTTCATGACGCGATACCTCCGGGATTTGGATCAGCGATATTTTTCAACGAATGCGCGAAGCCGGGCGTTTTTCTCAAAAAGAAGCAGCAGCGGGATCCCGAGACCGAAGCAGACGACCGCCTCGCCCGCGGCGACCGTGAGCGCGTTGTACAGAAAACTCGGCACAAGCGCCTCCGCGCCGGCGGTGGAGAGGGCGATCGCGCCGCCGATCAGAATGCCGTTGCTGACGACGGGGGGCAGGGGAGCGAGCCAGCGGGTGCGGCACCGGGCGGTGCAGAACGCGGCGATGGCGGTGGCGATGGGGCCGATGACGATGTCCATCGGGAAGGTGATCCCGAAGGCGAGCCCGATGGCGTTGGCGAGCAGACAGCCGACCGTGAGCCCGATCCCGGTCCGGGGGATCAGGAAGGGCAGCACGCACATCGCCTCCGAGATGCGAAACTGAACGGCGCCGTAGGCGATGGGCGCGACGGCGAGGGTCAGCGCGGCGTAGGCCGCGGCGATCACGGCCCCGAGGGCCAGATTCGAGGTTTTGTTCAGCATGGTTTTCCTCCACATGCGCCGGAGCGCGCTCCGGCTATCGTTATGTATGTTTATTATGAAACATGCCGCCCGGTTTGTCAAGTTGACAGCCCCCGGGGAATATGGCATAATTACACCGTAACGAACGTACGGGAGGGCGCGCCGATGAAACAGTACCATATCGCTCTGGAAGAGGGGCAGGCCGGAAAATACGTGATCCTTCCCGGCGATCCGGGCCGCTGCGAGGCCATCGCGGCCTATCTCGACGGCGCGGAGCGCATCGCCTCGAACCGCGAGTTCACCACCTTCACCGGCACGCTGAACGGGGAGCGCGTGAGCGTCACGAGCACCGGCATCGGCGGTCCGTCCGCCGCCATCGCCATGGAAGAGCTGCGCGCCGTCGGCGCGGATACCTTCGTGCGGGTGGGCACCTGCGGCGGCATCGCCATGCAGGTCTGCGCCGGGGATCTCGTGATCGCCGGCTCCGCCGTGCGCATGGAGGGGACCTCCCGCGAATACGCGCCCATCGAGTTTCCCGCCGCGGCGAACTTCGATATCACCGCCGCGCTGAAGGCGGAGGCCGAGGCGATGGAGACGCCGTTCCACCTTGGCGTCGTCCAGTGCAAAGATTCGTTCTACGGCCAGCACGCGCCGGAGCGCATGCCCGTCGCCGACGAGCTGCTTTCCAAGTGGGAGGCGTGGAAGCGCCTCGGGGTGCTGGCCAGCGAGATGGAATCCGCCGCGCTCTTCACCGTGGCCGCCGCCCTCGGCGTGCGCTGCGGCACGGTGCTCATGACCGTCTGGAACAAAGACCGGGAGAAGGCGGGCCTCCCGCAGGAGACCTGCCACGATACCGACCGGGCCATCCGCTGCGCCGTCGGCGCGGTGCGCCGCCTGATCCGGGAGGAGAGAGCGCGGAAATGAAAAACCTCGCCGAGCGCCCGGCGTTCCGGGCCGTGTTCGCGGCGATCGCCGCCTGCGCGGTCCTCGCCGTGTGTCTGCTCTCCGGCCGCGCGCCCGAGCCCGCGCGCCCCGGGGAGAAGACGCCGCTCACGGAGCGGCAGCTTGCGCTCCGCGAGAAGTATCCCGAACTCTTTGAACTCGACGCCTCCGAGGGGCTCGTCATCTTCGCCAGCGTGTTTTCCGACACGTCGTGCCGGTGCGCGCTGCTGCCGGGAAGCACCCGGCAGGTCGCATGGGAACTGTCGTTCGGCATGAAGCACGGCATGCTCCCGCCGGAGGACGTGCTGGAGATCATCGACGCCTACGGTCTGCCGGACCGGATGATCCGCCTGTACGCCGTCCAAAACCCGATCTCCAGCATCTCCTTTTCGGAAGACGGCCGAGAGCGGCTCACCCGAAAAACGTTCGCCGGGCGGTTTGAGTGCAGCGTGCCCGAGGAGGTCTCCGGCGACGGGACGGGCTTCCGCCTGTGATCGCCGGCGCCGGGCTTGAAAAACCGAAAAAAATGTGATATGATACGTCTGTCAGATCAATACGGGAAAAACGGACGGTGAACGGGGCCGGCACGCCGGCAAGTACGCATCCCCACGATCCCCCTGCAGAGAGCGGCCGGCGGTGCAAGGCCGCGGGGCGGGGCATGCGGAAGTTCGACCCGGGAGTCCTCTCCGGAAACGGAGACGCAGCCGCTGCGTTACGGCGGGCAAAAGAGGCGGCGGGCCTTTCCGCCGCAAATTGAGTGGTACCGCGGAGCATCCTCCGTCTCATTTTTGAAAAGATGAGACGGAGTTTTTTATCACCCCGATCTTGACTCATAGGGAGGAAACACGCGCGTGAACGAACAGATCGCCGGGCTTCGGGCAAAATTCGAAGCGGAAATCGAAAAGATCCGGGTGCTTCCGGAACTGGAAGCCCTGCAGGTGGCCTACCTCGGAAAAAAGGGCGAGGTGACGGGCCTTCTGAAGGGCATGGGCAAACTGCCGGAGACGGAGCGCGTTTCCTTCGGCCAGGCCGTCAACGAACTCAAAGACGCGGTCTCCGAGCGGATCCGCGCCCGGCTGGAGGAGCTGAAAGCGCAGGAGCTGCAGCGCGAACTCGACCTTCTGCCGGAGTTCGACCTCTCCGTCCCGATCGATCCGCCCGTCGGTTCCTACCATCCGGTCACGCTGGCGCAGCGCCAGTGCGAGCAGGTGTTCCGCTCCATGGGCTTCACCGTGGAGGATTACAGCGAGGTCGTCACCGACTACGAGTGCTTCGAATCGCTGAACATCCCCAAGTTCCACCCCGCCCGCGACATGCAGGACACCTTCTATCTGGAGAACGGCCAGCTGCTGAAATCGCAGACCTCGGCGGCGCAGAACGCGATCTACCGTAAATACCGCGACGCGCTCATCCGCGAGGGCAAGCCCATCCGGGCGATCTTCCCGGGACGCTGCTTCCGCAACGAGGCCACCGACGCCTCCCACGAGAACACCTTCTTCCAGATGGAGGGCGTCATGGTCGACCGGAACATCTCCATCTCCAACCTGATCTTCTTTATGAAGACCATGCTCTCCGAGGTGTTCCGGAGAGAGATCAAAGTGCGCCTGCGCCCGGGCTTCTTCCCCTTCGTCGAGCCGGGCTTTGAGCTGGACATCAACTGTCTGATCTGCGGCGGCAAGGGCTGCCCGTCCTGCAAGCACAGCGGATGGCTGGAACTCTGCCCCTGCGGCATGATCCATCCCAACGTCCTGCGCGAGGGCGGCATCGATCCCGAAGAGTTCACCGGCTTCGCCTTCGGGCTGGGCCTCACCCGTCTGGTCATGATGAAATACGGGGTCAAGGATATCCGCGACCTCAACAGCGGCAGTCTGGCGAGCCTTTCCCAGTTCGCGGACGACGAATAGAGAAAGGGGGAGAGAAGCCATGTTGATTTCAATGAATTGGGTCTCCGATTTCGTAGACCTTTCCAGGCTGGACAAAAACGAACTGATCGCCCGGTTCTCCCTGTCCACGGCGGAGGTGGAGAACGAGATCTTCTGCAAAGGGAAAGATGTCTCCGGCGTCGTGGCGGCCCGCGTTCTGTCCGTTGAGCCCCATCCCGAATCCAAAAAACTGCATCTCCTCAAGGTCGACTGCGGCGAGGCCGCGCCGGTCGACGTGGTCTGCGGCGCGCCCAACGTACGCCCGGGCCTGCTCACCGCCTTCGCCAAGGTGGGCGCCCGCGTCGGAGAGATCGTCATCACCCCCCGCGAGCTGGCGGGCTATACGTCCAACGGCATGTGCTGTTCGGAGAAGGAGCTCGGCATCAGCGACGACCATTCCGGCGTCATGGAGATCACCGACGACCTCCCTTGCGGTACCGATCTGAAGAGCGTATACGATATCGACGACGTCGTCTTCGAGGTGGACAACAAGAGCCTCACCAACCGCCCGGACCTGTGGAGCCACTACGGCATCGCGCGCGAATTCGCCGCGCTCGCCGGCCGGCCGCTGAAGGCGCCCGAGCTCGCCGATCTCTCGGTCTACGACGCCCTGCCCGGGGTGGATATGAAGATCGAAGACCCGCTGTGCCAGCGCTACTCCTGCCTGAAATTTGAAAACGTGAGCCGGCACGTCAGCCCGGTCAATATGCGCATCCGTCTGTTCTACTGCGGCATGCGTGCGATCAACTTCCTCGCCGACCTGACCAACTACCTCATGCTGGAGCTGGGCCAGCCCATGCACGCCTTCGACTCGCGCCGCGTGGAGAAGATCCGCGTGCGCCGCTTCGACGCGCCCTTCACCTTCCGCACGCTCGACGGCGTGGACCGCCGGTGCGACGAGAACACCCTCATGATCTGCAACGACCGCGAGCCGGTCGCCATCGCCGGCATCATGGGCGGGCTCGATTCCGAGATCGTCGAGGATACCACCACCCTTACGCTGGAGTCCGCCACCTTCGACGCGGTCTCCGTCCGCAAGTCCACCGTTCGCCTCGCCCACCGCACCGACGCCTCCATCCGCTACGAAAAATGCCTCGACCCGGAGCTCACCGTCACCGCCGTCGCGCGGTTCGTGTTCCTGCTTTCAAAGCACGATGCCGGCGCGGCGGTCGTCTCCCGTCTGACCGACGAATACGCCTTCCGCTATCCGAAGGTCACGCTGGACTTCGATAAGGCCTTCGTCGACAAATACACCGGCATCGACATCTCCTCCGACCGCATCGAGACCACCCTCTCGGCGCTCGGCTTCGGCGTTGCGCGCAGCGGCGATTCCTTCCGCGTCTCCGTCCCCTCCTGGCGCGCCACGAAAGACGTGACCATGAAGGCGGATATCATCGAGGAGATCACCCGCATCTACGGGTACGACAACTTCGATATCCACACCGCCGCCGCACCGCTCTACCCGGTCCGCAGCTTCGCGGAGAAGACGGTGGAGGAGAAGCTCAAGGATATGCTCGTCAAGCGCGAACTGCTCCACGAGGTCCACTCCTACATCTGGGCCTACACCGACGAATACCGCCGGCTCGGCATCGAGGTGGAGGAGAACGTAAAGCTCTCCAACGCCACTAACCCGAACATTGAAACGCTCCGGCGCTCGATGATCCCCACTCAGCTGTGTCAGATCCGCATCAACACGCAGTTCGCTCCCACTTTCGGCATTTTCGAGATCGGGCGCGTCGTGGAGGGCCTCAAGGAGGACGGCCTGTGCAATGAGAAGAAAAAACTCGCCGTCACCCTGTTTGACCGCTCCGGTGACGTGGAGACCCTCTACCGCCGTCTGGTCGATCTGACCGTCCGCGCGGTGGCCGATCTGCGGCATCGGGAGGTCCGCTTCGAGCCCATCCCGGCGGACCGCGGCTATATCCATCCGAAGAACTATAACGCCGTGCTCTGCGGCGGCGTCCGTCTGGGCGAGATCGGCGTGGTCCATCCCACCGTGGCCAAAAAGATCGACAAGAAGGGCGCGACCGTCTTCCTGGAGATGGACGTGGAGGCCCTCGCCCGGCTGGAGGATGCGCACATTCACTACGAAGAGCCCTCCAAGTTCCCCTCCATCGAGATCGACCTCACCTTCCTCAGCGACCGGTTCGCGCCGATCGCCGCCGCCATCGAGGAGGCGAAGTGCGCCATGCTGAAAAAGGTCTCCGTGATCGGCACCTATGAGGACGAGAGCGGCAAATCCATCACGGGGCGCCTGCTCTTCTCCCTGCCCGACCGCACCCTCACCCGCGAGGAGGTGCTGGCCGTCGTCGACGGCATCGTCGAGCGCCTTTCGCGCGAAGGCATCCACCTGAAAAAATAACGCCCGCGGCGTCCCGGACCCGACAGGAGAGTCCGGGACGCCGCTTTTCCCGAAAATGCGACGGAGCGCCTCCGTGATTTTGGCTCATTTTGCGCAATTCGGTACTTCTCAATCCGCGTCTCTTATGTTATACTATAAGCGGAGTATCAGACAGTTTAACGGGTGCGGGATCTCCGCAGGCGGCGGCGCCGTCCGACCGCCCCCGATTTTTCTTTTCGACCGGAGTCTTGCTCATGTTCGATTCGTTCTTTCCGACCTACTTTTTCCGTCACGCCTATGACATCACGCCCGAATTTCTCCGCAGAGAGGGCATCTCGGCGATCCTCTCCGATCTGGACGATACGCTGACCTGCCACGGCTCGCAGGAACTCGGTCCGGAGTATAAAGACTGGCTGGAAACGCTGCGCGCGGCGGGCGTCTCTCTCTGCATCATCTCCAACAACACGGAAGAGAGGATCCGTCCCTTCTGCGAGACCTACGGTCTGCGCTACGTCTGCGACGCAAAGAAGCCGATGAAAGAGGGCGCGCTCCGCGCGGTGGCGGAGCTGGGGCTCTCCGTCGATCAAGCGCTTCTCCTCGGGGACCAGGTCTTTACCGACATCCGCTGCGGGAAGGCCGCCGGCATCCGCACGGCGGCGGTGCCGCCGGTCGGAAAGCGCGCGACCCCCTTCATCGCGCTCAAGCGGCTGCTGGAAAAGCCCATCTGGGCGGTCTATCGCCGCCGCCGCGGGCTGAAATGAGGGCCCGCTTCGGCCCGGCGGGCAACGAGGAGGCCTTCTCGGCCGCGGGGCACAAAAGCTCCGCCGAGGCGCCGGCCTATCTCGCCGCGATGGGGCTCGACGCATACGAGTATCAATGCGGCCGGGGCGTTCGCATCAGTGACGAAACGGCCCGCTCGCTTCGGGCGGAGGCCGAGGCGCACGACGTGCGCATCTCCCTGCACGCCCCCTACTTCATCTCCCTCGCCTCGCCGGAGGAGGAGAAGCGGGAGAAGAGCATCGGCTACCTGCTCGATTCCTGCCGGGCGGTCCGCCTGCTCGGCGGTAGCCGCGTGATCTTCCACCCCGGAAGCCCCGTGGGCCGTCCCCGCGAGGCCGCGATGGAGCAGGCGGCGGAGACGCTGCTGCGCGCGCGGAACGCCTGCGACGCGGCGGGCTTTGAAGACGTGCTGCTGTGCCCAGAAACGATGGGCAAGCAGAACCAGCTCGGCACGGTGCGCGAGGTCTGCGACCTCTGCGCGCTGGATGAGCGATTCATTCCCTGTATCGACTTCGGGCACGTCAACGCCCGCGAGGGCGGCGTCCTCCGCACCGCTGCAGACTATCTGTCGATTTTTGACGAACTCGAGCGCCGCATCGGCCGCGAGCGCACCGCGGTCTTTCACGCCCACTTTTCCCACATCGAATTCGGCAAGGGGGGAGAGGTGCGGCACCTCACCTTCGACGACGAGACCTTCGGCCCGCCGTTCGAGCCGCTGGCCGAGTGCATCGCGGCCCGCGGCTACGCCCCCGTGATCATCTGTGAATCCGCCGGCACCCAGGCGCGCGACGCAGCCCGGATGCGTGAGATCTGGCTTTTGCAAACGGAAAGGAACGTAAACCGATGAACCGTGAATGCAGAATCGTCGCGGAAAAGCTCCGCGAACGCGGTCTGGAGGCCATGCTGGTCACCGACGATATTTCCCGCCGCTACGTCACCGATATGCCGGACAGCGCCGGCGCGGTGCTGATCGGGGCCGAAAAGGCCTTCATCCTCACCGATTTCCGCTACATCGAGGCGGCCAACGCCTTTTCCGCCGATTTCGGCGTGGAGATGGTCACGCGGGGCACGGGGTACGGCGCGCTGGTGGAGAAGCTCTGCGGAGAACTCGGCGTCCGGAAACTCGGCTTCGAGCAGGGCCGCATGACGGTCGACGAGTATGAAGACTGGAAGCAGAAACTTTCGGCCGAACTCGTGCCCGCCGGCGAACTCATCGACGATCTGCGCGTCTGCAAAACCGAGCGGGAGATCGCCGCCCTCACCGCCGCCCAGCGGACGGCGGAGCGCGCGTTCGAGGCGGTGCTTCCGCGCGTCGTCCGCGGGAAGACCGAGGCGCAGCTCCGGGGCGAGCTCGCGGCGGAATGCTATCTGCACGGCGCCGAAGACCTCGCGTTCGACTTCATCATCGCCTCCGGCGAAAACTCCGCCAAGCCGCACGCGGTGCCGGGCGACCGCGTGATCCGCGACGGCGATTTTCTCACCTTCGATTTCGGCGCCAAGGTCAACGGCTACTGCTCGGATATGACCCGCACCGTCTGCGTGGGAGAGCCCACGGAGGAGATGCGGAAGATCTACGATATCGTCCTTCGCGCCCAGCTCGCCGCGGAGGAGATGCTGAAGGCCGGCGTCACCTACGACGAGTTCGACGGGACCGCCCGCAGCCTCATCGCCGACGCGGGCTACGGCCCCGCCTTCGGGCACAGTCTGTCCCACGGCATCGGGCTGGAGATCCACGAGGGCGCGTTCCGCTCCTTCGACGAACGCCGCCTGCCCGCCGGCGCGGTGGTGAGCGTGGAGCCCGGCATCTATCTGGAGGGCCGCTTCGGCGTCCGCATCGAAGACATGGCCGTCGTCACGGAGAACGGCTGCCGCATCCTCACCGACTGTCCCAAGGAACTGCTCGTTCTGTAGCGCCTATGCGGGAGGTCCCGCCTTTGAAATAGAAAGAAAAAGAAAAGGGAAGGGGAAACACAAATGGCAGTTGAAACAACGGAAATCGAAGGTCTCCATTCCATACCTGTGGGCGATCTGGGGCTCGTTGCGATGCGCGGCTGCGAGGAGCTTGCGGAGAAGGTCAACGCCTATCTCTGCGAAGGCCGCCGGCAGGCGGTGGACCAGGGGATCATCCCCAACACCACCGAGTTTGCCGACTATATCAAGGACGACTATACCATTCCCGTCTCCTGCCCCCGTTTCGGGACCGGCGAAGCCAAGGGGATGCTCAAGACCTCCGTCCGCGGTATGGACCTCTTCATTCTCTGTGATATGTTCAACTACGGCGTCACCTACGACATGTACGGCAAAGAGACGCCCATGAGCCCCGACGATCATTATCAGGACGTCAAGCGGGTCATCTGCGCCGCCGCCGGCAAGGCCCGCCGCATCAACGTGATCATGCCCATGCTCTACGAAGGCCGCCAGCACAAGCGCAACGCCCGCGAATCGCTCGACTGCGCCGTCGCCCTGCAGGAGCTGGTCGCCATGGGCGTGGACAACATCATCACCTTCGACGCCCACGACAACCGCGTGCACAATGCCATTCCGCTTTCCGGTTTTGAAAACGTCAAGCCCAGCTATCAGATGATCAAGGCGCTGATCAACAACGTGCCGAATATGCGCATCGACCGCGAGCATCTGATGATCATCTCGCCCGACGAAGGCGGCATGGGCCGCTGCATCTTCTATTCCACGGTGCTCGGCGTCCAGCTCGGCATGTTCTACAAGCGCCGCGATTACACCCGCGTCGTGAACGGCCGCAACCCCATCATCAGCCACGAGTTCCTCGGCGAGAGCGTGGAGGGAAAAGATCTGCTCATCGTCGACGATATGATCTCCTCCGGCGATTCCGTGCTCGACATCGCGCACCAGCTGAAGGCGAAAAAGGCCGGCCGCATCTTTATCAGCACCTCCTTCGGGCTCTTCACCGAAGGCCTCGCCGCCTTCGACAAGGCGTACGCGGACGGGCTGATCGAAAAGGTGCTCACCACCAACCTGATCTACCGCACCGAAGAGCTTCGCAGCCGCCCGTGGTACTGCGAGGTCGACATGTCCAAATACATCGCCTACATCATCAATACGCTCAACCATGATATGTCGCTTTCGGGCCTGCTCGATCCCTCCACCAAGATCCACCGCTTCCTGGAGGAGCGCGGGCTTGCCTGATCCGCCGCCCCGAACCCCGCGCACCCAAGGAACTTCATTTAAGGAGAACGACCATGGAACAGCAAACGAGAAGACTGGTAACGAGAAGCGATTTTGACGGTCTGGCCTGCGCCATGATGCTCAAGGAGCTCAAACTGATCGACGAGATCAAGTTCGTGCATCCCAAGGACGTGCAGGACGGGAAGATCGAGCTCACCAAGAACGATATCACGACCAACCTGCCCTACGATCCCCGGGTCTCCATCGCCTTCGACCATCACGAGTCGGAGATCGACCGCCTAAAGGCCGTCGAAACCAACGGCAAACTGATCATCGACCCGAAGGCGCGCAGCGCCGCCCGCGTCGTGTACGATTACTACGGCGGGAAGGCCACCTTCCCGCGCATCTCCGACGATCTGATCCGGGCCGTCGACAAGGGCGACAGCGCCGACTTTACGCTCGAGGAGATCCTCGATCCGAAGGGCTGGGTGCTCCTGCACTTCCTCATGGACGCGCGCACCGGCCTCGGCCGCTTCCGCGAATTCCGCATCTCCAACTATGCGCTCATGATGGAGCTCATCGACTATTGCCTGGAGCACGACAATATCAACGACATCCTGCAGCTGCCCGACGTGAAAGAGCGCGTCGACCTCTATTTCGAGCAGGCGGAGCTCTTCAAGGCACAGCTCCGGCGCATCGCGAAGGTGGAGGGCAAGGTAGTCGTGCTCGACCTCCGCAATGAGGAGGTCATCTACGCCGGCAACCGCTTCATGATCTACGCGCTCTATCCGGAGACGCAGATCTCCGTGCACGTGGCGTGGGGCTTCCAGAAGCAGAACACGGCCGTGATGATCGGCAAGTCCATCATCAACAAGGGCTCCGACGTGGATATCGGCAGTCTCTGCCTGCGCTACGGCGGCGGCGGCCACTTCAACGCCGGCACCTGCCAGCTGGAAAACGATAAGGTCGATTCCGAACTGCCCGACATCATCCGGGCCCTCAACGCGTAAAACGGTACTTGATGCAAACGGATCCCCCCGGCGCCGCCGGGGGGATCTTTCAGAATGAAAAAGGAAACCGCGCCGCGGCGTCTGCCGCGGCGCGGAACGCATTTGTCAGGAGACGGTCAGTCGGAAAGTTTCGTGGTGTAGTAGACCAGCAGCGCGATGTATACCAGCAGAAGCCCGGCTTCCACGAAGATGAAGCGAACGCCGAAGAAGACGAGCGCCGCGGCGAGGATCGCCGCCGCCGCCATCACGAACGGGCCGATCGTGGGGGTCAGCCGGTCGATCACGGTCTTGCCGAACAGGTTTCCGCCGCTGCGCTTGGCCATCACCGTGAGCGCGACGAGGGCCGCGCCGAGAACGACGGGCACGAGCGCGCTGAACAGCTGCAGCACCGGCTTGGAATTGTTGGCGAAATATCCGGTCAGGAAAACGAAGAACGCGGAGAGCGCGGCATACAGCGAGGTGAAAACGAAGATCGGCTGATAGATGTACCGGATGATGCCGAGGATGCAGATGACCGGCATCGCAAAGTACAGCACGCTGCGAAGGGCGAAGGTGGGGGCAACCAGCAGATAGGCCATGCAGCCGATGAAGGCGGCGGCGCCGACGATGACGTCCGGGCCGCGGAAAAGGAACTGCTCCGGGTGCTTGCCGGCGCGCTTCTGGTTGACCGTGGCAATGATGCCGACCACGCCGATGATCCCGGCGATGACCATGAGGATCTTGACGATGGGGAAGTGGTAGAACAGTTTATAGTCCCCGATGGGCACGTAGTCAAGGTGCGCGGAAGCGAGATCGACGTAATCCATCAGAGGGAAGAGCAGCAGGATGGAGATCAGCGCAGCGCTGAAAATGAGGATGATCCGGTAGGAGATGATATCCTTTGCTCTCTCTTCGGGTGACAGCTTGGCCATAGTGAAATCACACCTTATTGTTGCAGATTTGTCCGCAGACGATAACTATATGGTGAGTATACCACATCTCGGAGGAATTGTCCAGCGGGTTTTTCCTCTGCCTCACGCGAGGGCACACACGATGCAGCACCAGCCGGCCGCGGTGCGGATCTCCCGAACGGAGAGCCCGGCGGCCTCATAGGCGCGGCGAACGTCCCCGAGCCGGGTGTCGATGATGCCGGAGGAGATCCACACGCCGTCCGCCGTGAGCAGTCCGGGCACGTGGGGCGCCAGGGCGATCAGCACGTCCGCCACGATGTTGGAGACGACGCAGGGGTATTTCCGGGCGAAAAGCGCGCGCCGGGCGGCGCAGTCGGTCGTGACGTCGCCCACCAGCGTGTACAGCCGCTCCGGCGGGATCCCGTTGAGCGCCGCGTTCTCGCCCACGATCTTCTCCGCCGCGGGGTCAATGTCGCAGGCCCACGCGCGCCCCGCGCCGAGCAGCAGGGCGGCGATGGCGAGGATGCCGCTCCCGCAGCCGAGGTCGAGGACCTCGTCGCCGCTCCGGACGCGGCCGATCAGCTCCGAGAGGCACAGCATGGTCGTCTCGTGCGAGCCGGAGCCGAACAGCATGCCGGGGTTGATGCGAAGCACCTTCCGGCCGGAGTATTCCGGATAGTCCTCAATGCGCTCCCATTCGGGGCAGACGACCATGGCGCTGTCCACCGGGATGGGCTTGAAATACTTCTTCCAGCCCTCCGCCCAGTCGTCCTCCTCTACGGTGCGGAAGGCGAATTCAAGGCTGCCGAGCGCGCCGGCGGGGAAGAGGCGGGCGAGCGCCTGCATGCCCTCTTCGGCCGCCCGGATCACGGCGCGGCCCTCGTCGGTATCCCGAACGTAGAACTTCACCACGCTCCGGCCGGCGAAATAGGCGGTCAGTTTTTCATCCACGTAGTCCCAGCGCTTCCGGTTGTTTTCAAGAAAGGTCCGGAAATCGCGCTCGTCCTCCACCGCAAGGTCGGTGACGCCGAGCGCGTCCAACCGGTCGCTGACGGGCTCGACGCCCTCGGAGGTCGTGGAGATGGCGGCTTCGATCCATTTCATTTGCGTTTCGTTCCTTTTTCCGGTTTCGGCCTGCGGGCGGGCCCTTTTTCCTTCGCGGCGGGCGGCCGGGCGGGGATCAGACAGCGGGGCCCGCCGCCGATGAGATCCCGTCGGCCGCATTTCAGCAGCGCCTCGCGGATCAGCGCGTCGTTGGCCGGGTTTTTCGGCTGCAGCAGCGCGCGCTGCATGGCCTTTTCGTGCGGGTCCCGGGCGACGTAGACGGGCTTGAGCGTCCGGGGATCCAACCCGGTGTAATACATGCAGGTGGACACGGTGCCCGGGGTGGGGTAGAAATCCTGCACCTGCTCGGGGTTGAGGCGTTCCGCGTGGAGATATTCCGCCAGCGCCACCGCGTCCGACAGGGAGGAGCCGGGGTGGGAAGACATGAGATAGGGCACGACGTACTGCTTTTTGCCCAGCCGGGCGCACTCCGCGCCGAAGGCGTCGACGAACGCGCGGTACACCGAGAAGGGCGGCTTGCCCATCAGGCGGAGAACGCCGTCGCTGCAATGCTCCGGGGCGACGCGCAGCTGTCCGCTGACGTGGTAGGCCGCGAGTTCCCGCAGAAACGCGGGGTC
>JAEEGL013303874.1_pt1 | contig 15716 bp, 12 predicted proteins | sample 9134231 | NCBI WGS metagenome assembly JAEEGL01 (sample SAMN16246548, study PRJNA631951) | gut metagenome | biome: gut microbiome; feature: rumen; material: fiber-attached | host: Bos | place: Iran: Karaj | collected 2018-10
GCTGCTGGAGACGCTCCGGATCCCGGTGAGCGCCGAGGCCGTCCTGCAGGCCATCCGGGAATATGACAAGGCCATTATGGCAGGCCGGGAACCCGCCGATGTGGGCAAGCGGTACGCCACTTCCATCATCGGCCGGGCCCGCCGCCGTGCGGACGGCACCTACGATCCTGCCAGTTATTCGCTGGACGACGCCGTGCTCACCATCCGGGTGCTGGCACCCGCCACCCACCACACAATGGGCGGTTTGCTGGTGGATGAGTATCGCCACGTTCTCGACACCCGCGGGCGGGCCATTCCGGGCCTGTACGCCGCCGGCGAAGTGACGGGCGGCATCCACGGCGGCAACCGCCTGGGCGGCAACGCCCTCACCGAAATCCTGGTCTCCGGCCGCATCGCCGCCGACAGTGTGACGCAGGATGCCCAAGCAGCGAAATAAATACAAATAGCCATAACAAATGAAAAATACAGTGATTGCCATCGCCCTGGCGATGATGAGTATCTTCCTCGTGGGATGCAACCAGCCATTGGAACCCGATCGGGGTGTGGCCCAGAAGATCATCGGACAATGGATTACCGCCGAGACCGACGGGAAGGTCCTGCCGACCAACGAGAAAATCGTGTTCGATTTCGTCTCCACCAGCAAGGCCTATGTGAGCCTTTCATTCGTCAATACTTCGGACGGTGGTGCTCCTTGGAACGATATGCTGGAGGCTAACGTTGAAATTTATGGCAATGATGTGACCCTCACCCATAGTCCTGAACCCGGCAAGACTGTGACGAGTGAACTCCACATTGAAGCCATCACGAACACGACGATGATCGCCAAGCGCCACATTACCATCCGTCAGGATGGCGGTCTGGTGAAGTCCGAAGAGAACATAGTCCGCTGCGAGAAGCTGAACGCGGACTACGGCAAAGCCATCTGCGGCCTGTGGGAAGGCCGCATGATCAGCGACCAGTCTGAATACGACGACGGCCAGGAGCACCGCTGGGAATTCAAGGATGACGGCACCTTCGTGTTCTATCTCAAGAACAATAAGGGCATCTGGGAGAAGAACGAAGACGAGTACGCCCAGTACTTCGTAGCAGGGAACCTGCTCTGCACCCGCTGGAAGAATGCCGGCGAAGGCACCCAGGAGAACCGCGAATGGTGGGAGATTACCGCGATGAGCGGTGGCAGCATGATCTGGACCGCACTGCGCGAAAAAGCGGACGGGACCCAGTACACCGCCGCCTTCAGTATGAACAAAGTCAACGTTCCCACGCAGGCCGAGATTGAGAAGGCCATCGTCGGCAAATGGATCACCGCCCTGACGGACGGTGAGGACATTCCGACCAACGAGAAGATCGTTTTCGACATCGTCTCCCCCACCGAGGCATATGTGAGCCTTTCCATTCAGGACAGACTGAACGAAGACACCCCTTGGACTGATCGGGAAGCGGTCAGCATTCTCATTTATGGCAATAACGTGGTCCTCTCCCACGGCGCCAAGCCCGGCATGGTCATTACGGTTGATCTCGAGGTCGAAGCCATCACGGACGAGACCCTGACCGCCAAGCGCACCGTCACCCTCCGGCAAGACGGCGGCCTGGTGAAGTCCTACGAGAACATGGTCCTCTACGAGAAGATGGACGTGGACTACCGCAAAGCGATCTGCGGGCTGTGGGAAGGTCACCTGATCAGCGACCAGTCCGAGTACGACGACGGCAAGGAGCACCGCTGGGAGTACAAGGAGGACGGCACCTTCGTGTACTACGACAAGAACAGTGCGGGCGCCTGGGTGCCCGGCGACGACTCCATGAACGAGTACTTTGTGGCCGGCAACCTGCTCTGCACCCGCTGGATGGAGAACGGCGTGGAGAACCGCGAGTGGTGGGAAATCACCGCGATGAGCAGCACCGGCATGGTCTGGACTTCACTGCGGGAGAAGGAGGACGGGACCCGGTACACCGCCGCTTTCAGCATGAGCAGGGTGGCCGTCCCCTCGGAAAACGAGATCCGGACCGCTCTTAAGAGCTCCAAGTGGATGACCGAGAAGATTAACGGCGATATCTATCCCGCTTCCTTCAGTATGACCAAAGTGAATTAGATATGAAGACAAAAGCATTATTCATTGCGCTGATTGCAGCGCTGGCACTGATCTTTACGGCTGTCTCCTGTGAGAAACAGGGCAGCGGAAATGGTATTTACGGCGTCACGACCAGGGGCGAAGCCTCCACGGAACTGATCGGCCTGGCGGATGAGATGCATCACGCCGTCCAGGCGGCCGTCGGGACCGTCACTCCCCGGAGCGGGAGCAATGATTCCAAGGCCATCGCGGCCGCGCAAGCCGTGGTCGACGCCAAGGCCAGCAAGCCCTCCGGAACCATTATCCTGTATTTCGCTCCCAGCACCATCCTGGGTCAGCCCGATTCGGAGAAGGTGACGCTCAAGAGCTGGACATTCTGACGCCATGAAAAGATTCCTGCTGGTTTCGGTCCTTTTGATGACCACGCTCTCCCTGTTCGCCGCCAAACCTCTCAAGGTGGCCAAGGGCGGCCTGAATGTCTTCAAGGAGGATGCGACTGCATCCTGGGCCATCGATTTCTCGGACGCCCAGTTCGTCAACAACGGCATCTTCTCCAAGGAGAAGCTGGGCGATTTCCGGACCTGGTGCGGGGATGGCTATGATGAGCTCGTCCACCAGATGGAGACATCCTTCTTCGGCACCTTCAACGTGTACAGCCCCGGCCTGGAGCTGGTGAACTCGGAGGACGCGCCGTACAAGGTGCTCTTCAAGGTGGACACCCTCGAGCGTACCCAGGGCTCCGGCCCGCTGGGCAGCTGCTACATCAGCCTCTACGGCACGCTCCGCGTCGTGGAGGCTGCGACCGGGGCGGTCGCGCTGGAACTGAAAGTCACCGACGCGAAGGGAGAGGAGGACTTCGATGAGACGTCCCGCTTCCCCAAGGCGATGAAGCGCTTCTGCCAGGAATTGTTTAATCTGAAAAAATAAGCATATGAAAAAGTTAGCCTTCACCCTGACCATGTTGCTAGCCATCGGCAGCGTGATGCCTGCAAGCGCGGGGCCCGGCTTCAAGATCAAGGATGTTGATGAATTCCTCTTCTTCCAGCCCTGTGCCTGCATCGATATGTATTACACGGACGGAGGTTACTACAGCCAGCCCCAGACAGACAAGGCTGCCGGGATCGTGTCCGATATCATCAACGCAGAGCGGTTCCCGTTCTCAGATATGATTCCGGCCGATTATTACGGCGAAGGTGCCAATGCCGATATCCTTACCTGGGCCAGGATTCTGGCCGAGACCAAGCCCAAAGAAGTCGGCCGCCTGCGTATCCCCAAGTCCCTGATAGCGCTGCTCAATGACAGTGAAGACCGCTATGGGGTGCTCATCTACACTTATGGCTATGTCACCACGGTGGAAGCCTACGAAAAGGAACAACGGGACAAGGCCATCAGCTATGCGGTGGACAAAGTGGCAGAAGGACTGACCGGCATAAAGGGCCTTACCAACCCCTCCATGAGCTATGTTGCCAACATCCCCTACAACAACGAAATGGTGTGCGTGGTCGTTGACAAACAGGAGCGTAGCGTGGTCTATTTCAAGAAGCAGGACGCACCCATGTTCAATTCCCATCCCACCGACTACGAGGATGTCAGCAAGATGCTGCACAAGCTACTGAAGGACTTCATTAAATAATTCAACTGCGAAACAGATAAAGAAGATATTATGATCGCCCTGGACTGCGTGTCCAGCAAGCGCTTTTACAAGTTAATTTCTTTCTTAACCAGAGCCCGGGAATCCCGGGCTCTGCTTCTTTTGGACTTATATCCTTAGCATTATTGCTCAGAAAACACTATGTTTGCATTTCAAAATCACTTCACCGTCATTAATGAACCACCAATCATATCGTATGAGAAAAGTATTTGCAGCCATCGCGGTGGCGATGATGAGTATCTTCCTCGTGGGATGCTACAAAGAATTGGCGCCGGACACCAGTCTGGTCGAGAAATTAGCGGGCAAATGGGTCCTGGACTCCAAGGACAACGCGCCCGTTTTGACCAACTCCAAGATTGCGTATAACTTCGTTTCCGCTTCTGAGGCTTATCTGAGCGCCTCATTTGACACAAAGCCGGAGATGGGCAGTTTATGGTTTGACCTTCTGAAGGCCGATGTCGCCATCCGTGGCACCCAGGTCATCCTTACCTATCATCCCAGCGAGAACACCACGACGATGCAAGAGCTTACCGTCAATGCCATCAACGCCAGCGAACTCTCCGCTTACGCCGTCGTGACCATCACCACCAATGGCGAGGTGGTCTTCTCGGAGCAGGGTCCTGTCCGCCTCAAGAGAGTCGACGCTGACTACAGCACAGCCATCCTGGGTCTCTGGGAGGGACAAATGGTGAGTTCGGAGTCCGAGTATGACGACGGACAGGAGCACCGCTGGCTGTACAAGGAAGATGGCACCTTCACGTTCTATCTCAAGAATGAAGAGGGCATCTGGGTGGAAAAGAATGACGCGTACGCCAACTATTTCGTCGCCGGCGACCTGCTCTGCACCCGCTGGAAGAACGCCGGCCTGGGCACAAAAGAGGGCCGCGAGTGGTGGGAGATTACCGCCCTGGGCGAGGATTCCATGGTATGGACCGCCCTGCGTGAGCGGAAGGACGGAACCCGGTACACCGCCGCCTACAGCATGAAGAAAGTCAGCGTTCCGACGAAAGCCGAAATCGAAAAGGCCATCATCGGCAAGTGGATGACGGAGAAGTTTAACGGCGAGGTGGCCCTCACCGACCAGAAAGCCGTGTTCACCTTCCTCTCCAGAACCCAGGCGACCATCACCGCTTCCGTTGACGATAAGGCCGCCGGTGTGTCGGGCTGGATCTGCCAGCGCGAATATGACTATGAAGTGGAAGGGAACAAGATCACCCTCACCTGCAAGCTTGACGAGCATACCACCTATGTTGAGGAAATGGTGGTGGATTACATTGATAGTGAAAGCCTCCGCTGCCTGCACAGGCACACGGAAACCGTGGACGGAAAGGCCCTTCCTGCTGCGACGATAAGCGTCGAACTCGGAAAGCAGGAAAAGACGCCCGTCAAATATTCGTCCTACATCCTGGGCACCTGGGAAGGCCGCGCCATCAGTGACCGTTCCGGGAATGACGACGGAAAGGTGCACCGCTGGGAGTACACTGGTACGAGCTACGTCTATTACGTGATGAATGGAGGCAACTGGGTCCCCAGTTCCAACAGCACGAACGAGTACTTCGTGGACGGCCGGCTCCTGCTCACGCGCTGGGTGGACAATGGTGTCGAGTACCGCGAATGGTGGGAAATCATGGCCCTCGATGATCATACGATGGTCTGGACCGCCTTGCGTCGGGACGAATACGGTGATCTGTATACCGCTTCCTTCAGTATGACCAAAGTGAATTAGAGCTGTTAAGCTATTTGTTCAGCGGTCGCTTCGCGCTGTAAGCAAGTGAAGAACAGTCATTATCTGATCAAGTCATACAGATTCCGGCGGTCAAGGAAGCGGTAGGACGCGGCCTCGAGCAGATGGGCGGGACGTATTTCCAGCGCACCCTCCAGGTCCGCGATCGTGCGGGCGACCTTGATGATGCGGAAGTAGGCGCGCATCGAAAGACCCAGTTTGGTCATCAAGCCCTCCAGTGTGGTCCGGCAGGCCTCGCTGAGCGGGCAGAAGCGTTCGATCTGCTTGAGGTCCATCTCCGCGTTGGTCGCGGTGGTGCCCGGCGCGAAGCGGTGCTTCTGCACGATGCGCGCCTGGAGCACCCGCGCCGCCACGACCTCGCTGGACTCGGCCTTCTCCGAGCGCATGATGCGGTCCGCGGGCACGGGATGCATCCACACGTGTAAATCAATTCGATCCATAATGGGCCCGGAGAGCTTCGAGAGGTAGCTCTGCCGCTGGGTGGGCGTGCAGGTGCAGCGGTCCCCCTCGCCGTAGTAGCCGCAGGGGCAGGGATTGGACGCCGCCACGAGCATGAAGGAGGAGGGGAACTCCACCTTCGCCTTGAGGCGGGAAATGCAGACGCAGCGGTCCTCAATCGGTCCTCGGAGGGCCTCGATGACCGATTTGGGCATCTGTCCGACCTCGTCGAGAAAGAGCACCCCGCCGTGGGCGAGGGAGACCTCGCCGGGCAAGATGCTGTCCCCGCCGCCCCCGCCTACGATGGCGGGGAGCGAAGCGGAGTAGTGCGGCGCCCGGAAGGGCCGGCGGCGGATGAGCCCATCCTGCGGGCTGCCCTTGCCGGCCACGGAGTAGATCTTGCTCGTGACGAGCGCCTCCTCCTTCGTCATGGGCGGCAGGATGCCCGCCAGGGCTTTCGCGAGCGAGCTCTTCCCGGCCCCGGGCGCGCCGACCATGATGATGTTATGGCCACCCGCCGCGGCGATCTCCAGGCCGCGCTTGGCGCCCTCCTGTCCGATGATGTCGGCGAAGTCCACGCCGCTCTCCGACCGAGGCGCGGCCAGGCGGGCGCGGTGGGCCTTCTGATATTGCCGCGTATTCCAGACCAGCATCTCCCGGCAGTCCTCCTTCCCTTCCAGGATCCGGACCACATCGTCCAGCCCGCCGACGCCGTAAACCAGCATCTCCTTGAACTCCGCCGCCTCCATCGCGGATTCGACGGGCAGGATGATGCCTTCGTAGCCCGCCTTGCGGGCCATTTCGGCGAAGGGCAGCGCACCGGGGATGGGGCGCACGCTCCCGTCCAGGCCGAGCTCCCCCATCAGGATGTACTGCCCCGCACGTGGCAGCTCCCGCTGGCCGGAAGCGGCGATGATCCCGATGGCGATCGGGAGATCGTAGCCGCTGCCGTTCTTGCGCAGGTCGGCCGGCGCCAGGTTGATGACGATACGCTTGCCCGGAATGTGGAATCCCAGCGCCTCCAGGGCGGTGGTGGTACGAAGCAGACTTTCCTTGACGGCCACGTCGGCCAGGCCGACCAGGTGGATGCCGATTCCCCGGTCGATGTCGATCTCCACCGTAACCTCGACGGCGTCGATACCGATGCATTTTGCACCGTGAATGTGTGTTAACATAGTTTATATATTTAGTATCTTTGCATCATCATGTCAAACAGCATCGTCATACCCTCCCTGTCGGAGCTCGACCGCGCCGCGGACGAATTCCTGCGCCGCATCGGCGACCGCCGCCTCGTCGCGTTCCACGCCTCCATGGGAGCCGGGAAGACCACCTTCATCACGGCGCTCTGCCGCCGCCTGGGGGTGCGCTCGGACGCCGTCAGCTCCCCGACCTTCGCCATCGTCAACGAATACCGGACGGCGGCGGGCGAGCCGGTCTACCACTTCGACTTCTACCGCATCACAAAGCCGGCGGAAGCGCTTGATATCGGTCTCTATGATTATCTGGACAGCGGCGCCCTTTGCCTGATGGAATGGCCGGAAAACATTGAAGAGCTGCTGCCGGAGGAGACGCTGGCCGTCTCCATCACCGTGGCTCCGGACGGCACCCGCACCCTGAGCTGGGAGGACGCCTGACCGGGGCTTTTTGCAAAGAAGCACAAAAAATCAACACCCTGCAGTAAGATTCGTATCTTTTTGCAGGGTGTTAATCGTTTAATTTTTCTCAATCAGAAATTGAATCGCAAACCGGCGTCGAAATTCAGCATCAGCGGCTTGTCCGTGCGGATGCTGCGAGGCTGGTTGCCCGGGAAGTAGTAGTTCACGCCGGGATCCAGGTACAGGCCGACGGTGCGCCCGAGGCGGAACTCCACGCCGAGACCGGCGCCGACGGAGAAGAGCGGGCTGTTCACCTTGTAGTCGCGGACGATGTCCGGAGAGCCGAAGAGGCGGTACTTGTTGCCGATGCAGAATTCGGCTTCACCGCCGCCGTAGGCGTAGAACTTGATCCGGTCCGAAGTCAGGATATCGTAGTAGAGACGGACCGGGATACCGATGTATTGTATTGTGTGGGAAACGGTTCCGGGAGTGCCCTGATAGCCGCCCGTGAAGGTGCGGGTGAGCAGGGAATAGTCGATGCCCGTGCCAATGGAAAGGCTCGGGGCCACGTAGACGCGGACGCCCAGGCCGAGCGTGAACGGCACGCCGTAGGTCGAGCTGCTGCCCAGGACCTCGGAGAACTCGTCCTGTGCGCCGGGAGCCATGTAGGCGCCGGGCAGCGCCGGACGGCCGCTGGCGTCGTTGGTGCCGACGGAGCCCTGCGCGTAGAGGGCGAGGCGGGGCTTGAAGCCCTTGCGCGCCGGCTCAATCGCGGTGAACGGGTCCGTGACGGGCTCCACCACGCGGGTCTTGGCCTGGCGGGTGGATTGGCGCCCGGGCTCGGAGGCCGTCGCCTGCTGCGGCTGTTCAGCCGGGTGAGCGGCGGTCTCCGGGACGGGCTGCTCTCCGCTCACCTCCTGGGCCGGGACCGGACGGGAATCCAGCGCCTGCGGCCGGGCGGGGCGGACAGCGGGACGGGAGACGGCTTGCGGCGCCGGGCTCCCTACCTCAGAAGCCGGGTCGGCTGCCGGGGCCGCGACGTCCGTCGGAGCACCGGCAGTCTCACCGGTCTGTGCAAGCATATCAGCTTGCGATTGGTTGAAAATTTTGGTTGGAATTGAGGTGCGTGTACCGGAGAAGAAGACGACGCAGGCGACAGCCACGGCGACGGCGGCCAGGCTCACACCGGCCCATTTCATCCAACCCCAAGGGTTGGCGACGGGTGCGGCATCGGCGTCCAGACGCGCGGACACGCCCTTCCAGACGCGGCGTGACGGCTTCACCTCCGCATCTGCAAGCATCGACCTCATTTCCAGATCGAACTTTTCGAATTCAGTGTCCTGCATCTTAATACTTCTCTTTGATCTTCGTTTGCAACAGTACGCGCGCCCGCTGCAACTGCGAGCGGGAAGTGGTCTCGGAAATCTCCAGCGACTCGGCGATCTCCTTATGCGAATATCCTTCGATTACATACATATTGAAGACCGTCCGGAAGCCGGGAGGCAGGGCGGCGATCATCTTGAGCAGGTCTTTGTAGCCGATCCGCTGGATGGCCGTCGGGTCGTCGCTGGTGATGTTCCATGCGGCGTCCACGTCCTCCGTGTTCCTGAGTACGTCCTTTTTCCTGAGACTCATCAGCGCAGTGTTCACAAAGATCTTGCGGGCCCAGCCTTCGAAAGAACCCTCTCCCGAATAGCTGTCCAGTTTGGAAAAAAGAGTTACGAAACCATCCTGGAGGATATCCTCGGCGGCGTCCCGGTCGCCCATGTACCGCAGGCAAACTGCGAACATCTTGGCGGACAGGAGGTCGTAGATGGCTTTCTGGCTGCGGCGGTCGCCGCGCTTCGCCCCTTCGATCCATTCTGTTTCCCGAGAGTTAAGATGCTTCTTATCCTTGAAAAGTTGCATCAACTGCCCGAAATTTTATTTCCCACGAAAATAGCCAAATTTTCTCACAAAAAATACATATTTTTGTGTCACGAATGCGCAAGTTTTTCCTATACGCAGCCCTCTCTCTGCTCTGTTGCACCCTCCCGGTCCAGGCGCAGACGGGGGACGATCTTTTCCTCACGGCCGCGGCTGCCTATGCCGAAGGCCAGTACGGACAGGCGAAGACCCTGTTCGCCCAGCTCCATGAGCAGGACCCGGACGACGACGCGGTCAACTACTACCTCGGCCTGTGCGAGCTGGCCACGCGTGACCTCGACGCCGCGGAGGAGCATCTTCTGCAGGCCGTCCGGGCGGATTCGACCAATACCTGGTACATCTACGCCGCCGCCTCACTCTACGACGCCCGGCGCGACCAGTTCCGCGCCGCGGAGTACATCGAGAAGCTGATCAAGATGGCGCCGTCGCTCTACAACAATCCCAACACCCTCTCCATGGTGGCGGACGCGAAGGCCGCCGCCCGGCAGGACTCCACGGCCCTGGCCTACTACAACCAGGCCCTGCTGGCGGATCCCGGCTATGCCCCGGCCCAGTTCGGCCGGACGGAGCTGCTGCGCCGCATGGGCAATTTCCCGGCGTTCTTCGCCGGGCTGGAGGAACTCATCCGCAACGAGGACGTGCGCCCGGACATGAAGAGCAACTACCTGACCGTGCTGATGGACAACATCGACGCCTCCTTCTACTGGGTGTGGGGCGACACGATCAACCGCCTGGTGGACCTGGACCGCGAGCTGAATCCGGAGGACTATGACATCCAGCTCCTGAAGCTCCGCATGTGCTACATCAAGCAGGACTGGGAGGCCGTGCTGGCGCAATGCGACGTGATGGCCGACCTGGCGCGCGCCCAGGGCGACAACGACCACCTGGCCGAGGCGCTCTCGATCGCGGGCGACGTCCATTACCAGCAGATGGAGGACAGCAAGAAGGCCTACGAGATTTACGAGCAGGCCCTGCAGGCCGACCCCGACCGCACTTCCGTGCTCAACAACTACGCCTATTACCTCTCGCTGGAGGGCCGCCAGCTGCGCAAGGCGCTCAAGATGAGCCGCCGGACCATCGAGCTGGAGCCCGACAACGCCACCTACCTCGATACCTACGGCTGGCTGCTCTACCTGCTGCACAAGCCCAAGGAGGCCAAGCCCTATTTCAAACACGCGATGCTCTACGGCGGCAAGGACAGCGCCGTGGTGCTGGAGCACTACGCGAAGGTGCTCGAAGCCCTGGGCGAGAAGGACCTCGCCACCTACTACAAGAATCTCTCGGAACTGAAGAATAAAAAATGACGCGATCCCTGCGCATACTGGCGGCGCTCGCCGTCCTGCTGCTTTCGGGCGCCGGCCTGCAGGCGCAGGACACGGCCAAACAGGAGTCGCGCCGCGACGCGCTGCGCAAGGAAATCGCCCAGCTGGAGCAGCAGCTCAAGGAGAACGCTTCCAAGAGCAACAACGCCATGACCGAGCTCAGGCTCGTCCGCAAGCAGGTGGCCACGCGCCGCGAGCTGGTGGCCGAGAGCGAGCGCGAGATCCGCGCGCTGTCGGACTCCATCGCCGTCCGGCAACAGGCGGCGAAGCGGCTGCGCGAACGCCTGGAGACGATGGAGACCTACTTCCGCAAGCTCGTCCGCAATGCCTACAAAAACCGCGACACGCGTGTTTGGTACACCTATCTGCTGTCCAGCAAGAATCTCGGGCAGGCCTCGCACCGCTACGCCTACCTGCGCGACCTCTCCGGCACCATGAACACCCAGGCGCGCCGGCTCCAGGAGATGCGCAGCGCCCTCGAAGACGATCTGGCGCGGCTGACGATGCTGCGCGAGGAAGCGGAAGACGTCCGGAAGGCGCGCGAGCAGGACCTCCAGGACCTGCGGCAGGAGGAGATGCGCTCCGACCGCCTGGTCGCCAACCTGCAGAAGGACCAGAAACGCTACCAGAAGGAGCTCGACACCAAGCGCAAGCAGGTAGAGGCCCTCAACCGCGAGATCGAGCGCATCATCGCACAGGCGGTCGAAGAGGCCCGGAAGAAGGAGGAAGCCGCCAGGCAGCAGGGTAACCGCCAGACCACGACGAAGAGCACCCAGCAGGACATCAAACTCTCCGGCGAATTCGCCGCCAACAAGGGCAAACTCCCCTGGCCGGCGGACGGACCGGTCGTGGAGACCTTCGGCAAGCACAACCACCCCGTCTACACGACCCTCGTGATGCCGGCGAACAACGGCGTCAACATCGGCCTCTCGCCCGAAGCTGAAGTCAAGGCCGTTTTCGACGGCGAAGTCAAGCGCATCATCGTGATGCCCGGCTACGGCCGCTGCATCCTGGTCCAGCACGGCGACTATTTCACCTTCTACTGCAAGCTGGGCCATGTGGACGTCAAGTCCGGCGACAAGGTCAAGACCGGCCAGACGCTCGGCCGCATCGACACGATTGACGGCCAGACCGAGCTTCACTTCGAGGTCTGGAAAGAAAAAGAGCCCGAGAATCCCGAGCTCTGGCTTCGCAAAAAATAAATCCCGTCAAAGCTTATTCCATTCGCTGGGCGTGACTCCCGTGAAGCTGGTGAAAACGCGGGAGAAAACCGAGGGAGAGGAAAAGCCGCAGCGGAGGGAAATGTCCAGGATCTTCATGTCTGGCTTCGCTTTCATCAGGCGCTTCGCCTCCTCTACCCGATAGCCGTTGACGAAATGGTAGAAATTACAGCCAAACTCGTCTTGGATGAACTGCGAGAGGCCGTCTCTGTCCAGCGGCAGGACGCGACGGAGATCCAGGAGTTTAAAGTCCATATTCTGGTAGGGCTTCCCATGCGTCATCCAGCGCACAAGCGCATCTCGATAAACGGCGGACATCTCCTTGGAGAGGCCGGCCTCACTCAGGTTCACGGCAGGCTCGGCATCCTGCTCCGCCTTATTCTGGATCACCCACGGATCGCGACGGAAAAGGATTTGGTCGGTGCCGTACCCCAGCAGGAGAATCACCAGCCACTGCTGGGTGAATCCTCGGGTATGGCCATGCGTCAGGCACATGAACATATAGACGACGCCTACCAGGACCACCATGAACAGGTAGCGCATGATCCACTGCACATCGATATCTTCGAGCGAGGAGAAATTGTCTTCGCACCACGCGCTGTAAACACGGACATGATGGATCAGGAGCGCGAGGAGGATGAAGGGATACAGGGTGATGACGGGTTGCAGATTCAAGGGTACGGCATAGTCAAGCGCGACCACGGCAATCATTGGCAGGAGCTGTATCAGCGCCCGCCTGGCGGTCAACCAGCCAGGCCGGAGGATTTCTGTCGGATAGAGCAGAAGCGTCCAGCCCAGCAGGTTGCCCAGCAGGAGTTCGAACGTGGTCAGCTGGTAGGCGCCCATGTTCATCGCGTGCTCCGGGACAGCCAGCCAGAGAATGGCATAGACCCCGTCCAGGATGCCCCAGGTCAAGAGCGTATAGCCCCACATCTTGCGGAAGCGATACCCCTCGAGATGCCGGAAGACGATCAACGCACCGATCAAAGAGATTGCGGTGGCGCAGATGACCAGAATCGGGGTGAGGACGTTGTCGAAATAGTCTTCGGGAATGTACTGGGACAGCCACAGGCTCAAACCTACCAGTGTCGTAAGAATGAGGCAGAAGAGCAAGGTGGACTTATATCGTAGATACTTTCCCATAGACCTTCAAATATAACAAAAAGTTTAAGTATTTGTCTTATTTGCTTTTGTCGGGCGCGGCGGGCGTGCCGGGCAGCGGCTTGTAGTTCTTCAACTCACCCTTGAGGTACTCGACCGCCTTCTCGAGCTGGGCGTCCTTGCCGAGCCAGTCCTCGAAGGGGTTGATGTCCACCACGATGTCCGGATCGACGCCGTGGCCCTCGATAATCCACTCACCGTCCGTGGAATAGGAGGTGAAGAACGGCGTGCGCATGTCCTGCCCGTCCACGAACTGGCGGGAGCTGGTGATGCCCACGATGCCGCCCCAGGAGCGGGTGCCGATCAGCTTGCCCAGGCCCAGCTGGCGGAAGCCGTACGGGAAGAGGTCGCCGTCGGAGGAGGAATACTTGTCGATGAGGCAGACCTTCGGGCCGTAGAAGGCCTCGTTCGGAACCGGCTGGTTGCCGCCGTTGCGGTACATGTTGACCCGGTACACCTCGCGCTGGAGGCGCTCCAGGATCATCGGCGAGACGTTGCCGCCGCCGTTCATGCGGTCATCCACGATAAGGGCTTTCTTGTCGAGCTGCGTGTAGAAGAGCTTGGTGAACATGTCCAGGCCCTCGGTGCTCATGTCGGGAATGTGGATGTAGCCGATCTCGCCGTTGGAGAGCTTGTCCACCTTCTCGATGTTGGTCTGCACCCACTCGTAGTAGGCGAGGTTGGCCTCGTCCGCCACGGGTTTGACATACACGGTGCGGGCGTTCTTGCCGGAGGCGCTGGTAGCGATCTTCAGGGAGACGGTCTTGTCGGCCTTGCCGATCAGGGCCTGGCCGGGATCGACCAGATCTTTAGCGGGAGTACCGTTCACTTCCACGATGTACTCGCCCACCTTGGCGTCAATGCCGGGGGCACGGAGCGGGCTGCGCAGGGAGGCGTCCCAGTCGGCGCCGCGGAAGATCTTCTCGATCTTGAAGGCGCCCGTGCCCTTGTCCTTGCTGTACTGCGCGCCGAGCAGGCCCGTGGGGATGCGCGGGATGTCCTTCTTCTCACCGGAAGTGATGTAGGCGTGGCCGATGTTCAGCTCGCCGATCAACTCGCCAATCAGGTAGGTCAGGTCGTCGCGATGCTTGACGTAGGGCAGCATCTGGCCGTATTTGGTGCGCATGTGGTCCCAGTCCACGCCGTGCATGTTCTCCACGTAGAAGTTGTCGCGCGTGATGCGCCAGCTCTCGTCGTAGATCTGGGCCCACTCGGCCTCGTGGTCGACAATCATGTCGATCTCGTCGGTCGGCACGGCCGCAGTGCCGCGGGGGGCGGGGCCGCCGAAGGGAACGACCTTGTACTTGCCTTCACTGCGCACCAGCGCCTTCTTGGCGTCGGGCGTCAGGACCAGCGGCATGTCGGCGGGGCCGTCGCCCGTCTGCAGGGTCTTGAGGTCAAAGGTCTTGACGGACGCATTGCCACGGCCGCCGGGGCCGCCGGGACCGGGACCGCCGAAGCCGCCGAACGAGCTATAGTACAGCTTGTCGCCGTCGGCGAGGAGGAGGCGGTAGCGGCCGGCCGGGAGCGGGAGCGCCGTCGCGCGCTGCGCGAGGCCGTCCACGTCGACTTTGGTCGTATGAGATTCCGGATCAAGTCCGGAATGACTATTTGCAGAACCGGGTTTCCCCTTTCCGTCATTCGCCTTGCCCTTTCCGTCATTCGCTTTGCCCTTTCCGTCATTCGCCTTACCTTTGTCGTCATTCCGGGCTTGACCCGGAATCTCATATTCGTCATTCCCCAGCGTCAGCGGGTTCGGCGTGTCCTTCGCCAACGGCAGGATGAACACGTAGTCGGAGAGGCTGTAGGAAGCGTTCCACTCCACGTCGGAGTACTGCGAACGCAGCTCGCGGGAGGAGGTGAAGAAGAGGTACTTGCCGTCCCGCGAGAAGAGCGGCTGCCCGGCCGGGTACCAGCGGTCCGTGACCTGGTAGCTCTTGCGGGCCTTCAGATCGAAGAGGTAGAGCGCACTCATGTAGTTGGGCATCGCGGTGGTGTAGGCCGCCCAGGCGCCGTCCGGCGAGAGGGTGAAAGCGCGAATGGCCGCGTCCTTGCCCACGATGATGCGGCTGACCGCCTTGGTGTCGACGTCCAGCTCGCAAACATCCCAGTGGAGGGTGGAGAAATAGAGCTTCTTGCCGTCCGGGCTCCACTGGAGGTTGGACGGATAGCCCTCCGTGAAGGAGGTCAGGCAGGTGGCCTGGGTCATGTTGTCCGCCGGAGCGGTGTAGATCTGGTATTCGCCGGAGGCGTCGGAGAACCAGGCGATGCGGGAGCCGTCCGGACTCCACTCCGCCTCGCGCTCATGCGCGCCCGGGGAGCGGGAAATGTTCACCACCGGGCCCTTCTCGGCCGGCAGGGAGAAGATGTCGCCGCGAGCGACCATCAGCACGCGCTTGCCGTCCGGGGAGAGGCTGTAGCCGTTGATGGACAGGTTGCCGCTGCGGTACTCGCTGCGGCTCCAGACGTCGTCGGAGGCGAGCTGGATCGTCACCTTCTCGGCCGCGCCCTTGCGGACGTCGTACTTGTAGATGTAGCCGCCGTTCTCGAAGACCACGTAGCCGTCGGCGCTGTGGGCCGGGAACTTGCA
>JAEEGL013609557.1_pt1 | contig 15716 bp, 14 predicted proteins | sample 9134231 | NCBI WGS metagenome assembly JAEEGL01 (sample SAMN16246548, study PRJNA631951) | gut metagenome | biome: gut microbiome; feature: rumen; material: fiber-attached | host: Bos | place: Iran: Karaj | collected 2018-10
ATGAGACAATCACCGGGCTTCTTATGTGCCTGTCTTTTATTGCTTAAACATGCCGATGAAGCGTTTGGTAAAGCCGTCGGCATCCATCGAAGTAATCACTTCGTCCGGATAACCGGGGATCTCCGGCATGGATTCATATGTTCTGCCTTCCTGATAGAAAATAACCTGGCCGTAGCACGGACCATCCTCAATACAGGTATAGCAATAGACATTCATCCTGCCCGTCACGGTCTCCGGCCAGATCGCGGCCGCCATTGCTACGGCGTCCGGCAGGTCGATCATGTCTTGTCCCCTTGTCTTGCGGTTAAAATCCAGGAGGACCGCCGTCGCGTCTTTCAGGAACGCTCCCTGCGGGGAAGATGAAGCGATTTCTTCAAGCTCATCCAGATCGATCTCGATATCTCCGACGCACAGATCAAAGCCAGCGATCGATACCGGAATACCGGAATCGAGCATGATCTTATATGCCTCCGCATCGATAAACACATTGAATTCCGAAACCGGTGTCGCGTTGCCTGATCCGAATCCCGGAGTACCCATCGACCAGATCCGTTTGACGCGGCTCATCGTCTCGCGGTCCCGCAGGATCGCGAGTGCGATATTTGTCACAGGACCAAGAACGACAAGTTCGATTTCATCCGGATATTCCGCTACCGTATTCAGGATAAAATCTACTGCGTCTCCAGGAGCAAATCCGCCCTGCGGATGAATCAGTCCTTTATCGCCCATACCGTCCACGCCGTGTACGCTGATCGTCTCTTTACGGGAATGCATCAATGGCTGTTTTGCCCCAAGGAAAACCGGCACATCGCTGCCGCAGACTTCAAGCGTCATCTTGGCGTTCCGGCCTGCCTGCTCCACAGAAACATTGCCGGCCACGACGGTCACACCCATGATCTCGATATTCTTTGTCATGCACGCCATCATCAGCGCGGCGCAGTCATCCGAAGCCGTATCCGTATCGATTATGAATTTTCTCATTTTTCAGCACCTCAGGAATTGATCGTGATTCTGCCGTCAAGATATGCTGTCAAGTGTGCATGCGTGTTGAAATACTCCTCCACCACGTCATAATCCGACGTAGTGATCACGCGGCATCTCGGATATCCTTCGATCTCTGCAGTCGGGATGCCCAGGCATTCCTCAACATTCTTGAAGTGGTATTCCTGGATCGCGACATTATAGACCTTGCCGTCGTCAATCGGTACTCCGTCAACCGTAATATCGATGACTTTTGTGGTGCGGTTATATGTGATCCGCACATTGCGTGAAACCTGATAAAACTCAAAATGCTCTGTATCAAATCCGTCCCTGAGCATATACTGCATGGCTTTACGGAATGTCGATCCCTGCATCGGTGCGAGGAAGACTTTGCCCTTATACGGGAAGAATTCCATCAGATCCTGCATCGTGACGGCCTCTCCGAGGACGGTCTTACGCAGGCTGCCCGATCCCATCAGAACGATATCCGGCTTCAGCATATCATAGATGATATCAGCGAACATATTGCCGAGCTCTGTCTCCTGGCAGCGCTGCGGATGTGTCAGAATGTGGTCGAAACGGGTCAGGATCCGGCCGTATTTCTCGTCAGTCTGGGACTTATAGCCTTTCAGACGCTGCTCGATCGCGGCATCCTTCTGTGCAGTCTCTGTATCAACGGGGTACAATCCCCATTTCCACGAAGCGACACTGTTGGTATCCGTATCAACTTCGATATCAAAACGTCCGACCTGATCTGTCCCCGTCCCTGCCTGAACGATCAGGATATCGTTGACTTCAGCCGGTTTCTCCGGGAAAGTATGGGAGTGTCCGCCGATAATGATATCGACGCCGAGCTCCGGAGGGAGCTTGGAAGCAAGCTGCTGGTCTTCTTCAAAACCGATGTGCGTCAGCAGGACGGTCAGATCGATATCTTCCGTCTTGTAGCTGTTAATAATACGCTCCACCTCGATCACCGCATCATCCGTATCGACAAATGTCCCAAGCAGCGGATCCATCTTGATGTCCTTCATCGTCTCCTCTGTTACGATACCGATGAAAAGGATCTTCATACCGTCGATATTGAGGATCTTATGCGGCTGGAAAAGTCTTGTCCCTGTCGTCGTAATGAAAAGATTCGCGTTGATGATCGGGAATCTCGCGCATTTCTCCAGGAAAAGCAGATGTGACAGACCGTAATCAAGCTCGTGATTGCCGAGACAGACGATATCCGGCGCTACAAGATTCATCATCTCGATCGTGGAAATGCCACGGTATTCACTGTCGATAACAGAACCGCGGAACATATCGCCGGCGATTGCATAAATCGTATTCGGCTCTTCGGTACGGACCTTATTCACGTAACCGGCCAGATAGGAAAGACCTCCTGTATACTTATCGTCCAGAACGTCCTTCTCTTCCAGAAAATCTCCATGCAAGTCATTGGAATGCAGAATCGTAAGTTTTTTCTTCATTAGCGGTCCCTTCCTTTGATTTGATATAAATACATAAAGCCGATTATATTGTACAGAAAACAAAAACCGTCTGCATCCCCCGAAAGGTGGATTTTTACAGACGGCTGTCTTTTTCTGTGTCAGGCACGTGTTTCTGATTTGACATATGTCACTTCATCCGTATCCAGGCAGTACGCTGCAAGCGCGCCGCCAAAACAGCATCCGCAGTCGATATCGATATTCCCGTGGCTGCGGTAGACTTCTGTGCTTCCGTTATATCGGATCGCCTGGACAGGTGTATGACCTGTGACCAAAACAGTCTGCGGATCCTTAAAATATCTTTTCTCATAGTCAGGCCGTGCGAAGAGGAGATCCTGCGGTCCGTACTCCTCCAGTGCCTCACCGTATTTCTCAAATCCGGCAAGACCGGCATGCACCAGGATAAATCTGCGTCCCCGGACCGTCAGATCCGCGTATAATGCGCATTCTCCCAGATAATCAAGGAATGCTTCCCGCTGCTCCGGATCCAGCTGCCGGAACTGGTGGATGGTCACGTCTCCGCCGTCCTTCATCCAGTAGCTGTAGCTCAGAAGATCATCCGCAGTCAGGTAATCCTCCGCATTCTCGGCTGTGATATCGACAGAAAGCCTGTGCAGGACGTTCAGCGCCATATACTCATGGTTCCCAAGCAGCGGGATCACATTCGGCCGCATCATCAGGTCTAAAGCCAACCGGACAGGTTCCGGTCCTCTGTCCAGGAAATCACCCAGGACATACAGCTCATCGCTGTCGGAGAAGCGAATCTCCCGGAGCAGCTTAAGAAACTCCGCATAGCAGCCGTGTATATCGGCAATTACATACTTCATGTTCTCTGTCCTTCCCGCATCCTTCTGATCAGTCTGCCGCCGTATTCTTTAAGCCAGTTCCGCTCGGTACGGTAATCCGGCAGGACTCTCCCGACCTCTGCCCAGAACCGCGGAGAATGATTCATTTCTTTCCGGTGACAGAGCTCATGGACGATCACATAATCCCGCACGTCCGCCGGACACAGCATCAGCAGACAGTTGAAACTCAGATTGCCTTTAGCGGAGCAGCTTCCCCAGAGCGTAGTCTGATTCCGGATTGTGATCTGTCCGTACTGTATGCCCATGATCCCGGCAAAGTACTCCACTCTCCCGGGAATCTCCTGGCGCGCCTGAGCAGCAAGCGCCTTGATTTCACTCTGCGTGATCGGAGCTTCTTCTCCGAATACGGCATACTGCCTGTCCAGACGTTCCCGCATCCGGCTGATCCTGCTGTCAATGACAGGCCGTTTCTCCCGCACCAGGCGCCGCACTCTCTCATCCGGCATGGAATACGGGACTCTTACGATTACACGCAGATCTTCCGTAATTTCAATGACCGCGGTCCTCCGCCGGCTCCGGACGATCTTATAATCCGTCATAGTCTTGGCAGCACCCGTTCAAAGATGACGGGTCAGCGTCTCGCGGACAGCACCGGGACCGGCCGTTTCCTCTAGAAACAGTTTTTCGATTGTGCTGCCGAGTCCTGCCTCATACAGATCACTGCCGAAAATCGAAGCATTCGAGAGGATCGGAGCAAGTGCACGATGTGCCTTCTCCGCACTGCCGACAGCTTCCCGGACCTGCGCCTGCAGCTCGTCATTCATCGGATCCGGCGACAGCTCAAAGGGCTTGCCCGCGTCATCAACGGCCAGCAGATACCGCAGCCATCCGGCGATTGCGAGCGCGATTCCACTGAGCCTCTCAGCATTGCCGTACTTGCGGACACAGGCTTTGATCGTCTCGCCGAAACGGATCCCGACCATCTGGGACGTGTCGACAGCGATCCGCTGAGGCGTGTCGCCCAGATACGGATTCGGGAATCTCTCGTACAGACATTCCTCGATAAAAGCCTGCGGCGACAGGATCCCCGGATCCTCGACAAATTCCATTCCCTCACCGAAACCGACTTTTTCCGCGAGCTTCGCAAGCTGCGGATCCTTCATCTCATCCGCGAAATACGCAAAGCCGAGAACGCATCCGTATGGCGCGAGTGCTGTATGGATCGGATTCAGGCAGGCTGTCACTTTCATCCGCTCAGATCTGCGGACAGTCTCCCTGTCTGTCATATATACACCGACCTTCTCAAGAGCCGGTCTGCCGTTCGGGAAACTGTCCTCGATGACAAGATACTGCGGTCCTTCCGCATTCGCGAAAGGAGCGATGTATGTCTGTTTCGCGGTGATGACAATGTCCATATCCTCCACGCCGGCTTCTTCCAGGGCTGCCTGAATCTGCGGCTCCGGCCGCGGCGTGATCTTATCGATCATTGTCCACGGGAAAGCCACCTGTGCCTCATCCGAGAGCCATCCCGGATAATCCGCACCGGCAAAACCGCTTTTCACCCATTTATCCGCAATCTCCAGCACCGCGTCGCGCAGCCGCTCACCGTTACGGGAACAGTTGTCCATCGAAACAAGCGCAATAGGAAATCCACCTGCCCGATACCGTTCCAGCAGCATCGCCGCTACGATACCGATCGCCGTGCGGGCCTTGTCCGGACCTTCTGCTATATCCTGCTGCACAGCCGGCAGATACCCGCCTGAAGCATCGCGCAGTGCATAGCCTTTCTCCGTAATCGTGAATGAGACCATCTGCAGGCTCTTGCCACGGAAGATCTCCTTCAGCCGTTCCCGGTCTTCTGAAGCTTTGGCCGCCTCCGCGAAACATCCGAAAACTTTCCTGTCCTGTGTCCCGTCGTTCCGCAGAATGACAGAAAGGACCAGATTATCATAAGGCCTGTAGATCTTGTCCACGATCTCCTCGTCAAAAGTCTCCGCGCAGGAGATCCCGGTAACCATATAGCCTTCCTCGAGCAGACGGTCCGCAATGCTTCCGATAAAGATCCGGAAGATGTTTCCGATCCCGAAATGCACCCATGCGGGGGCTTTAACGGATCTCTCCGCTGTCTGTGTCACGTCGTAGCCGGGCAGTGTAATACCGGCAGCAGCCCAGGCTTCCCTGCCGCGCAGTCCGTCAATTGTCAGTTTCATGATCGTTTCTCCGTTATTCGCTGATGTGATCCATGCCCTGCCCGATGATCGTACGGACATGATCGTCCGCGAGCGAATAGAATACGCTCTTTCCGTCCCTGCGCGACTTGACGAGCTTGTTGCGCTTCAGAATGCTCAGCTGATGAGAGACCGCCGACTGTGTCATATTCAGTGCTTCCGCAAGATCGCAGACACAGACCTCCGCCTCAAACAGCACGAAAAGGATCCGGATCCGGGTGGAATCCCCGAAGATCTTGAAAAGCTCCGCCAGATCATAAAGGCTGTCCAGATCCGGCATTTTCGCGTTGATCTGCTGCAGGACGTCCTCGTGAAGCTCCGTCACTTCGCAGCATTCGACTCTTTCTATCGGACTCATATTCTGATATCTCCTTATAGATTCTTCACACGCAGCGCGCGGACCGCGTTCAGGACCGCAAGCACCATCACACCCGTATCCGCAAAGATCGCCGCCCACATATTCGTGATGCCGAGCGCTCCGAGGATCAGACACAGGATCTTGATCCCGATCGCGAACCAGATATTCTCATAGACAATACGGATGCATTTGCGGGAGATCCTGATCGCTTTCGCGATCTTGAGCGGATCATCGTCCATCAGGACGACATCAGCCGCTTCAATAGCCGCATCTGACCCCAGCGCGCCCATCGCGATACCGACGTCTGCACGGGACAGGACCGGCGCGTCATTGATCCCGTCCCCGACAAAAGCAAGCCTGCCGTTTCCTGTCGCTTCGGTCAGGAACTGTTCGACTTTGGCGACTTTATCCGCCGGCAGCAGCTCGCTGAAGACTTCGTCGACGCCAAGATCCGCCGCGACCGCATCGGCCGCTTTTTCCGCGTCGCCGGTCAGCATCGTCGTCCGTTCGACGCCCGCGTCCTTAAGCGCACGGATCGCTGCCTGCGCCGTAGGCTTCACAGCATCGGAGATCAGGATATGTCCCGCGTATTCCCCGTCAACAGCCGTATGAACGACCGTACCGACACCGTGACAGTCTTTCCACTCTGAGCCGACTGCCTGCATCAGTTTACTGTTGCCGACAGCGACGGATCTGTCATCCACCCGGGCTGTAACGCCCTGGCCGCTGATCTCGCTGACATCCGAAACCCTTGTCTCATCGATCTCCTCACCATAGGCTTTGCGCAGACTCGAGCTGATCGGATGTGTGGAAAAAGCCTCGGCATGCGCGGCCAGTTCCAGGAGCTTCCCGGATTCCATCGAATTGTGGTGCACACCGCTGACTTCGAAAACGCCTTTGGTCATGGTGCCGGTCTTGTCAAACACAACGTGACGCACCTGCGAAAGCGTCTCCATATAGTTCGATCCTTTGATCAGGATCCCTTCACGGCCTGCTCCGCCGAGCCCCGCGAAGAACGTCAGAGGAATGCTGACGACCAGCGCGCAGGGACAGCTGATGACCAGGAATGTCAGCGCACGGTATACCCATACGCTCCAGTCTCCGCTCATCCCGAGCAGCAGACGGATCACGGGCGGCACAAGCGCCAGCGCCAGCGCCGATATACACACAGCCGGCGTATAGATACGGGCAAATTTCGTGATAAAGTTCTCGGATCTGGACTTGCGGGAGCTTGCGTTCTCCACAAGATCAAGGATCTTGGATGCCGTAGACTCACCGAATTCACGCGTTGTCCGAATACGGATCAGCCCCGACAGATTGATGCTGCCGGAAAGCACTTCACTCCCCACAGCAGCTTCTCTCGGAACGCTCTCACCGGTCAGCGCCGCGGTATCCAGAGATGTCGTACCTTCTGTAATAATACCGTCGATCGGGATCTTCTCTCCTGGCTTGACGGTAATGACTGTCCCGATCTCGACCTCGTCCGGATCGACCTGCTCCAAACTGCCGTCCGCCTGTTCGATATTCGCGTAATCCGGTCGGATATCCATCAGTGCGCTGATATTCCTGCGCGACTTGCCGACCGCATAGCTCTGGAACAGCTCGCCGATCTGATAAAAAAGCATAACGGCAGCAGCCTCGGTATATTCGCCGAGCAGGAATGCCCCCACCGTCGCGACGCTCATCAGGAAGTTCTCATCAAAAGGCTGCAGATTACGGAGTCCTTTTGCGGCTTTGATCAGGATATCATAGCCGATGATCAGGTAAGGAGCAAGGTACAGGATCAGCTTCCAGGTCCCTTTGATACCGGAGATCTCGATCGCAGCAATCAGAACAGCCGCAAGAAGGATCCTGAACAGGACTTTCTTCTGCTTTTTGTTCATGGCGGCACCTCTGTTTACAGGAAGATCTCGCAGTCGCTCTCCACTTTCTTACAGTTCTTAAGGACTTCCTGCATAACGCTCTTTACGTCGGCTCCGTCCTCAAAATATACGGTCATTTTCAAGGTCATGAAGTTGACAGCCGCGTCCGCAACTCCGACAGTCTTCTTTGCGGCTTCTTCCATCTTGTTAGCACAGTTTGCACAGTCTACGTCGATCTTGTACGTCTTCTTCATCGTCTGTTACCTCGTCGTCTATTCATTTGAACATATATTCATATGTTCAAACAGACTATACCATACGCGGTATAGTCTGTCAAGTAGATTTCCGTATTTTTTTGTGCAGCCGGACCATGATCCGCGGCTTAATAATCCGCCAGACTGTAGCCGTTCTTCATGCGCGTACTGACTTCATACAGTACTTTATTCAGCGTACTGATCGTCTCTTCTTTCGCCATGGCGCTGAGCTTCTCATTAGCCTGAACGGCCAGCTTTGCGTCGCCTGTCTCCGCGATCTTCGCGTCATATTCCAGTACGATCTCACGGCCTCTCGTCATCACGGCATCCTGATACCTGTCGATCATCTGGATGCAGGCGGAGTAATGCGGATCCGCCAGCGCGCCGATCAGACGGCTCCCCCAGTAGAAAGTATCCGTCGATACATCCAGCGATACGTCGCTGAGATACTTCGGCAGTTTCGGCACATTCGGATAAACGGGAAGCAGCGCGTCAAAAGTCGTGGACCCGAAGCAGACCCATTCAAGTCCTTTGACCGCGTCCGGCACGTCACTGCGGATCTGGCAGACGGTCATGACGCCGGTCCGGTTGATGCCGATCGAACGGTACATACCTCGTTTTCCGGTATCCCGGTTCAGGTACGGATCATAATCCGTACCCTGAAAATGCCCGGAAAGCAGGTATTTGACGTCTTCGACCGCGATCTTGCGCTCCGGTACCAGCGACCACGGGATATCATCACTCTCCGGCGTGAAGTCGGCATCCGGCCCATCCCAACGGTACCTGCGCGGTGCGAGGAAACGTCCCATGAACCATGCTCGCGGCGTGTTATAGAGATGATCTCTGTCCCTGTGCGATCCGAAAATATCCCTTGGATTGCATTTGCCGTCCTGATTCAGATCCAGACGATATTTCGCGATAAACTCCCGCAGATCCTTAGAGCACATATTCTCTTTGGCTTCCCCGTACGCGTCGTCAAAATCAAATCCGTCCATTCCGAACTGGTTGGGATTGATCACGACGACATCATCCGGAACGCGCCGCGCCATCCAGTGATGCCCGCCGATCGTCTCGAGCCACCAGATCTCATTCTCATCGTTGAACGCGATACCGTTCGATTCATAGGTCCCGTACTGCTCGAGCAGGCTGCCGATACGCTCTACGCCCTCTCGGGCCGTATGAATATAAGGCAGGACCAGCACGACAAAATCCTCTTCCCCGATACCGCCGGGCGTCTCCTTGCCGCGCGGCGTTTTCGCCTTGATAAGGTCAACATACGGATCCGCCGCGAGTACGCGCGGGTTGGAAGTGATCGTTTCCGTCGCGGTCATTCCGACATTCGCGGCATTGATTCCCGTCGCCGGCCAGATCCCTTCTTTAGTATCGACGTTCGGACACATCGTATAGCGCATCGGGTCATCGGGCAGATCGACCTCCACATGCGAATTCACGCTCTTATAGTGTTTTTTCTGATCTTTGGGCTCCACGACGATGATCTTCTTTACGTCATAATGACCATCATCCGTTCTCGCGATCATCGTTGAATTGTCGTTGCTTGCCCTCTTCCCTACGAGTACCGTTGTACATGCCATAGTATGCTTTCTCCTCTGCTGATTATATTGATGCGGTATCGGCTATTATTCCGGCTTCCTGGCCGCGAACGCGGCGCACAGCCTCCGGAGGATCTCCACGTTCCTGACCATCGACTGGATCGGGACATATTCGAACCGTCCGTGAGCGTTCTCATAGCCGGCGGAAAGGTTCGGGCACGGCAGTCCGCGGAAAGTGAGTGCCGCTCCGTCCGTGCCGCCGCGGAAGGGTTCGCAGACAGGCTCAAGCCCGCTGTCCCGGATCGCCCGGCAAAGCGTCTGGGCAAGCCACGGCACCTGCTGCAGCACTTCTTTCATATTGCTGTACTGATGATGGATCGTCAGTGCGACACGGTCTTTTCCATATGTCTCTGCGAGACGCTCCGCGCATTTCCGCAGATGATCCTCTCTCGCCCGGAATCCGTCCTTATCGAAATCACGGATGATCAGTCGGACCTCCGCGTGTTCACAGGCCGCGCTGCAGGAGATCACATGGTAGAAACCTTCTACACCGGCGGTATACTGCGGTTTCTCCCGGGGCGGGAGCATCGCAAGGAATTCTCCCGCGATATCGGCTGCATTGATCATGATGCCTTTCGCCGTGCCGGTATGGACACTTCTGCCCTCCATCGTCAGTTTCGCCTCGGATGCATAAAACGTCTCATCCTCATACCATCCCAGATGATCTCCGTCAAGCGTATAGGCGACCTTAGCGGTCAGAGTAGAGAGATCGACGTCCTTGGCCAGTCCGCCGACCTCTTCATCCGGAGTAAAGACCAGATCGATCGCAGCATGCGGCTCTTCCGGATGCGCCGAGTACCACGCTGCCAGAGTCATCACGGCAGCGATGGATGCTTTATCATCACCTCCAAGCAGCGTCGTGCCGTCCGTCAGGATCAGATCCTGCCCGATATACTGTCGGAGATTCGCATAATCAGCGGCTTTCATGACGATACCCTTCTCCCGGTTGAGCACAATGTCTCCGCCGTCGTAGTTCTCAAGGATCCACGGCTTTACATCCGTCCCGCTCGCGTCAGGCGCAGTATCCATATGCGTGATGAAAGCTACTGCCGTTCCCTCTCCCTGAGACAGATTCGACGGAATTGCCGCGTACAGCACACAGTTCTCCTCATCAAACCTGACATACGGCACCCCTATCGCGGCCAGCTCGTCCCGGAGCAAGATCGCCAGATCCCTCTGCTTATCCGTCGTCGGCCACTTGCCGCTGTAAGGCTGAGACTGCGTATCCACACGGGCATAGCGCATAAGACGCTCTGCGGTCTGTTGATAGATCTCCCTGTCCGCTGCTCTCCAGTCCATCATGTTCTCCTTTTATTTGCTCTTGATAACGTCCTTGACCTTGGGAAGCGCTGTCACGTCTTCCGGCACATCCGCGAGATACAGCTGGATATAGCCCGTAGAGTTGCTGTTGTAAAGCACCTGGCGGTCGCCCGGCATCAGCCTTGGATGCGGATGGGAAGCCTGATGGAAGAATCCGCCGTCATGCATGGCCAGAATTCTGGCGTCGTCATAATCCGTACCGTTGAACCGGTACAGCTTGATCGTCGAGCCGGCGTCACTTACGATCAGATTGAAATCATTGGAATGAATATGATCCGGACTCGGGAAGGGAACGCAGAGCGCTTCCATCTCATTCTTTCCATCATAGTCTATTACGCCGAAATATGAAGTGCCGGCTGCTCTTCTGTGCACCTGATAGCCTACGCGCAGGCCGTCCGCGTACCAGTATTCATGTCCGATCATCTCCTGATCGACCTTGCGGGGACGCAGCATATACGGCTTACAGGTCTCCGTATCCAGGAACCAGATCCGCTGATCGACCAGATTCCACGGACCCTCATGGCAGAACGTCAGGAAGGTCGGCTGCGTCGGGGAAGGATTGACATGCCCGATCCAGCATTTCTCCTGCCAGAGCACATCGCAATGACCGCTGTCCACATCGATCCGGATGATCCGGCTGTCGGGATGCGCTGCAAACGTCTCGTTAAAGCCGATATAGCTGGCGCCCATATTCGTATAGATCCGTGATGACAGATCTTCGCCCAGGACACAGTAGACATAGCGTCCGTCCGCACCGGTAAGTCCGCCGCCGAGCTTGAATCCCTCCGGCGCCTCGTAGAGGAAGCGGGACTCGAGTTTCTCCACATCGTAGGCATAGATCCTGTTCTCGCGCAGATAATAGATCTCGGGCCGTTTCGGATTGAAATCATTAACAAAGCTGACCGGTGTCCTGTCTCCGGGCTGATAATCGGTCAGCCGGTTGATGACGCCGCTCTCCAGATTGACGGTAAAAAGATTACGGGCATTCCCACGGTCGGAAATGAACAGATATTCTGTCCCGTTCTTCCATAATCCGTTATTCGTAAAATATGCATGATGGCTGTCGCAGTAATACGACGTCAGCTGACGGACCGTTACACCGGACACTCTGTCCTTGAATACATTCATTTCGGACGGATAGGTTTCAAATGTTTTCATAATATGTCTCCTTTTGGGATAGAATTTGTATATCTGCCGGTCTGTTCAGTGTCCTTCGATCAGTCTGTAGTCCTCTTCTGTCAGCTTGAGATCAGGTGCTGAGAGCGAATCGGCAAGCTGCGCGATACCGGAACTTCCGAGGATCGGCATGACGGCAGATCCCATTCCGGTCAGATACGCGACGCCGATTGCCGCCGGTGATACATTGTATTTTGCACAGAGCTGCTCCACCGCAACAGCACGGCGGCGGTTGTCAGGATCCTGGTATTTCTTCAGGCCGCCCGATGCTTTCAGCGCGTCATAGCCCTCTGCCGCTGTCGGACCTGCCGCGATAATCTTGCTGAACAGGCCGCTTGCCTGCGAAGTATAGCACATAACCAGCAGGCCGCTCTCCCTGTACAGCGGTATCTCCTCCGGCTTCATCGCAAACTGCGTCTTGTCGCCGGGATTCTCGGATTCGTCATATTTAGCCATGCTCCACTCGATCTGGGACGCGGTGAAAGGCGTAAGGCCGTGATCCGCAGCGTAGGCATTGGCCTCCATGATCCGGGAAAATCGCCAATTGGAGGCACCGATCGCGCGGACATATCCTTTTTTTACAAAATCGTGCAGCGTCCCCATAACTTCCGCCATATCCATCTGTGGATTGTCGCGGTGCAGGAAATACAGATCAACGTAGTCTGTCTTCAGATTCCGCAAAGACTGCTCCAGATCGAACCGCAGATCTTTCTCCGTCAGACGGTTGAACGCACGGTCCTCCATCGGCGGATGCGCGCCTTTTGTAACCAGGAAAAGGCTTTCTCTGTCCTTCCTGCCGGCAAGATACTGGCCGATGATGGATTCCGAATAGCCGAATCCGCCTCCCGGCGCGTTATATCCGTATACGCGGGCTGTATCGATCACATTTACACCCTGTGAACGCACGAAATCTATGGCTTCAGCTGCCTGTTCCGCTGAGTAACGGGAACCGAAAGCGGTCGTCCCCAGCGCGATCGCAGAGAGCTCTCTGCCCTGAAACTGAATTGTTTTCATAACGTGGCCTCCTGTATTTTTATATATGATCCGTTACTGCTGATTATATCACAAAATATCCTGTCGGCAATGCTCAGAGTCCGATGTAACATATTTTTTATTTCGGATCCATTCCTGTACGGATCCGGCCGCCTTGATTTTTACGCCGCAAACGCATATACTATAATTGTTATAGATCCCGACATCATCAGAAAGAAGGATTAATAGATGAAACGTTCCGTAAAAAGCGTACTTTCCCGCAGAATGGCTGCATTCTGCCTTGCGGCGTTCCTTGCCCTGTCCGTACTGTCGGCTGCCTGCACCGGCGCTCCGCAGTCTGGAACCTCCGGTTCTGACCGGAAGAACGAATCCTTTGCTGCAAGTTCTTCACAGGACAACAAATCCGCTGCAAGCCAGACCGCTGAAAGCAGCAAGAATCCTGACGCTGCTTCTGCCGCGCCGGATGAATCTGTCTCTGCTGATTCTTCGTCCGCTGAGCCCGCATCAGACGATCCTGCCGCTCTTCTGACCGATGCTTCGGATGCGGTATGGATCAACGATACCGTCTATGACTATCAGGACATCGCTCCGATCTGGGCAGCGGATTATTCAGACATGAGCGGCCGGTATATGACCGGTTCCGGTGCTCTGATCCGCAGAGAAGCCGCGTCTGCCAACCGAGTAGATCTGTATGAGCTTGAAATCGAATCCTATTCCCCGATCGACGAATATTACCTGTATCTGCCGACGGATTCGGATGTCTGGCGTTTCTTCCACATGCCGTCGATGACTGCTTCCGGTGATAACGGATGGAACGGAGAAACCTGGAATCTCCTGGGTACTGCTCTGCCGTATCTTTCCGGAGCGGACGGTATCTGGTATGGTAATACTCCGGCAGGCCGCGAAGCACCGTGGGATCTGCTGCTTTTCGGCAGCCGTGTCACCGGCAGCCCTGCTCTCGTATATGACAAAGCGACCGGGATTTCCTATCTCTATGTTGAGAGTCAGATGGGCGACTGTGCGATGCGGCAGCTTGAGCCGTCAGTTCTGCACAAGCCTTACCGCGCGAATATCGAATATACTGTCAATCACGAGGCGCTTCCTGAGGACACCTCCGGTCTGCTGCTCTGGCAGAGCGTTGATGAGACCGGAGGTTATTATCCGCAAGGGACAGTTTATACACCGGATCCTTATGTTGTACCGACAAAGTATTCTTCCGAGCCGGTTGTTTTTATCGGGCCGGATGCAAAACCGCTTCCGCTTGACCGCGAATATACGGACGCCGGCTGTTTCTCCTTCGGATACGCCGCTGTCGAGGCGGACGGAAAATGGGGTTATATAGATGATACCGGCCGTGAAGTCATCCCCTGCGTATATGATTCCGCGCCGGACTACGGATATCCGGCGGATCCTGCGAACGGACGTGATTTGATACCGGCCGCCTATCCCTCAACATGCGGGACGGCTGTAGTCTTCAAGGACGGTAAATGCGGTCTGATCTCTATGGACGGGACACTTCTGATCGGATTCGGCGTGTTTGACAATATGGCACCTGCCTACGAAGACCAGTTGTGGGTCAAAACTGCCGAAGGCTGGCGGCTGCTGGATCTTGCGGCGCTCAAAGCGCTTATGTGAGCCGGTCCGGGAGGAGGTAACCATGGATAAACATATACAGGAACTGCTGGAAGGAGCCGCTGTTTCGGCAGAATGTGTGCATGCCGCTTCTTTACAGAAACTGCCGGAGGACTGGTATGAAAATCACTTCATCGCATTTACCGATGTGCCGGCCGGTACCGACGATTCACAGGACTATCAGATCAGACTTGCCTCAAGCGATGCGCATATCGATCTGCTCAAAGACGGCTGCGCGGTATTTGCTCTCCCGGAAAATCGGAATACTGCCGGTTACATGGATCTGAAATACGCGGCAGACCGTCTGCTCGTGCGGGGTATCAACCGTTTCATCCTGCCGGCACACTTTGAACAGGATCAAAGCGATCTGGTCCGGTATCTGCAGCGTATGTCCTATCTCTTTGAAGGCGGTAAAAGTGTCCCTCTGGCAGCTCTGCTTCACTGCGAAGAAGCTCTGCGGGCCGGATATGCCGGCGATCCTCAGAGAACCGCCCTTGCGCTTAACGAGGCTCAGATCGGCTACGATATCGTCTCTTCCGATCTGTTCGCGGAACGCAGGGTAGACATGATCTATAACCGTCTGATCATCAACGGCAACCGTTATCAGGCGCTCATTGTACCGGATTCTGCCCGTATTACGGCGCCTATGCTCGGCTTTATCCTGGCTGCGGAAGAAACCGGATTCCCGGTTATCTTTACCGGGCAGCGTCCTTCCGGAGTCCTCGGAACGGATGTATCCGACGCCGCACTTATGCTGCTCGCGGACACCGGTATTCTTGCAGATAACTCCGCTCTGGCTGCCGAACTGATCTCCCGCGGCATCCAGGACGTCCTGCTGACACCCGGTTCTCCCGATATCGTTAGCTCTCATTACCGTCGTGAAAACCATCTGTATCTTTTTCTGAACGAGTCCGCGGATCAGATTTACAAGGGACAGATCTATATGCCCGGCTACCAGGAGGCCGCCGTCTATGAAGCGGAATCCAATGCCGTCCTGCCGCTCTCC
>JAEEGL013840774.1_pt1 | contig 15716 bp, 14 predicted proteins | sample 9134231 | NCBI WGS metagenome assembly JAEEGL01 (sample SAMN16246548, study PRJNA631951) | gut metagenome | biome: gut microbiome; feature: rumen; material: fiber-attached | host: Bos | place: Iran: Karaj | collected 2018-10
CGAATACTACAATTCTACTGTAAAAGATTTACAGTAAAATTGTAATATTCTCTATTACTGTCATCCCGAACTTTTTTCGTGATCTATCAGGAGATGCTGAAACAAGTTCAGCATGACATAAATTAGAGAATTTTACGATAATACTGTAATTTCCTTACATTTGAATTATTTAAACAATGTTATACTAAAAAATACAGGAGGGCTTCAAAATGTTTTACGAAGCAAAAAATTCTTTAGTATTCAAAAAAGGTAATGAAACTTTAATGATTGAACCATGGGGAAAAGATTCTTTCCGTGTTAGATCAACTCTCGAAGCTGCATTCATTGACCGTGATGTTGCACTTACAGAAAAAATAAATCACGGCGTTGCTAAAATCAGTTTAACAGAAAATGGTGCTTCAATTAAAAATGGTATGCTCGAAGCACGATTAAATTATAACGGTGTAATTTCTTTTTATAAAAATGATAAATTGATTTTACAGGAATATTACCGCCAGTATGATCCAACTGCTACAAAAGAAAGCTGCTGTACAAAAATCATCAGCCGCCAGTTCCAGGGAATCATAGGTGGAGACTATTCGCTTACTGTTCGTTTTAATCCAAATGATGATGAAAAACTCTTTGGTATGGGACAGTATCCTGCACCTTATCTTGATATGAAGGGCTGTACTCTTGAGCTTGCTCAACGTAACAGTCAGGTTTCAATTCCATTTGCTTTATCAAATCTTGGATACGGCTTCCTCTGGAATAATCCAGCTGTAGGTAAAGTTACTTTCGGAAAGAATCTTACAGAATGGCATGCAGAAAGCACAAAAGAAATGGACTACTGGATTACAGCAGGTGACACTCCGGCAGAAATCATCGAAAAATATACTGCTGCAGTAGGACGCGCTCCAGCACTTACAGAAGATTATCTTGGCTTCTGGCAGTGTAAGCTCCGTTACCGCACACAGGATGAGATTCTTACAGTAGCACGCCGCTACAAGGAAATGGGAATCCATCTTGATGTTATCGTAATCGACTTCTTTCACTGGCCACGTCAGGGTGACTGGTTCTTTGATAAGGAATACTGGCCTGATCCAAAAGCAATGTGCGATGAACTCCACGCAATGGGCACAAAGGTTATGGTTAGTGTTTGGCCTAATGTTGATAAAAAATCAACTCACTTTGCAGAGATGCAGGAGAAGGGTTATCTGATTCGTTCAGACCGCGGAAGTAACCAGAGTTTTGACTGGCAAGGTGACTGTCTTGCAATTGATGCTACAAATCCGGATGCAAGAGAATACCTCTGGAATATCTGTAAAAAGAATTATGCTGATTACGGAATTGATATGTTCTGGCTTGATAACTCTGAGCCTGACCTTAATATTTACGATTTTGGTAACTACAGATATCAGCTGGGAAACGGACTTCAGGTTGCAAATATTTACCCACAGATGTACAGTCGTACTTTCTTTGAAGGTCAGAAAGCTATGGGACAGAAGAGCATTGTAAACCTTGAACGCTGTGCCTGGGTTGGAAGCCAGAAATACAATCAGGTTATCTGGAATGGTGATGTTCAGTCTACATGGGAATGCTTCAGAACTTCTGTATGCGAAGGTTTGAACATGGGTATTGCAGGTATTCCTTGGTGGACAACTGATATCGGCGGCTTTATGTATGGTGATGTTCGCACAGAAGAGTTCAAAGAACTTTTACTACGCTGGTTTGAATGGGCAGTATTTACTCCAATTCTTCGCCTGCATGGTGACCGCGATCCTCATGATATTCCATTACTTGACAAGGATCCACAGCGTGGCTACGGTGGAGGACATCTCTTTACTGGCCGCGACAACGAAATCTGGTCATACGGTGAAGGTCCTCAGAAGATTATGGAAGAGCAGATTAAGCTCCGTGAGAAAATCAAACCTTATGTAACAAAGGTTATGAAAGAGGCTAGTGAGAACGGAAGCCCTGCATTGCGTACTATGTTCTACGAGTTCCCGGAAGATGAAAAGTGCTGGAATCTCAAAGATCAGTACATGTTCGGTTCTGAATATCTTGTAGCACCAGTAATGACACCACAGACTTACAAAAGAGATGTATACCTGCCAGCAGGCAAATGGGAAAACATTCATGACGGAAAAGTATACGAAGGCGGACAGACAGTTACAGTAGACGCACCGCTTGAAGCTATTCCTGTTTTTATCAAAAAATAGTAATATAGATTGTCGGGTCAAGCCCGACAATGACAATGCTTTTACTGTCATTCCCCGGCTTGACCGGGGAATCTTTTTTTTAGAGGCACTTATGAATCGTGAAAAAATTATCGTTAGAACTAGTATAATCGGTATTTTAGCAAATATTTTCTTATCTGCTTTTAAAGCTTTTGTCGGAATCATCACAAATTCTATCGCTATCATTATGGACTCTGTAAACAACCTTAGTGATGCGCTTTCTTCAGTAATTACAATTGTTGGTACAAAACTTGCAGGAAAACCAGCAGACAAAAAGCATCCATTCGGTCACGGTAGAGTAGAGTATCTTACAGCACTCGTAATTGCAGTAATCATTCTTTATGCAGGTTTAACAGCATGTATTGAATCTGTAAAGAAAATCATAAATCCCGTTACTCCAGATTATAATACTACTTCCATTATAATAATCAGTGTTGCAGTTATTGTAAAAATTGTGCTTGGGCTTTATGTCAAAGCTAGTGGTAAAAAAGTTAATTCTGACTCACTTATTGCAAGTGGCCAGGATGCATTAATGGATTCTATTATTTCTGCTTCGACAATCATTGCTGCAGTAGTATTTTTAATCTGGCATGTTTCGCTTGAGGCATATCTTGGTGTTTTGATTTCTTTTGCTATCATAAAGGCCGGTATTGAAACTCTACGTGAAACTATCAGTAAGATTCTTGGTGAACGAGTTGATTCCTATCTTTCTAAAGATATTAAAAGAACAATTATTTCCTGTGATAAAGAAATCCTTGGTGCTTACGATTTAGTATTGAACAACTACGGTCCTGATAAGCACATAGGTTCTGCACATATTGAAGTTCCTGATACCTGGTCTGCTGATAAGATTGATAAAATTTCCCGAAAAATTGCAAACGAAGTATATGTAAAACACGGAGTTGCAATGAGTGCCATTGGAATTTATTCAGTAAATACTCATGAAAATTCCGCTGCACAGATCCGTGAACGTGTAAGTAAAATAGTTATGGAACATAAAGAAATCCTTCAGATGCACGGCTTCTTCGTGGATGACGAAACTAAACAGATGAGATTTGATATTATAGTTTCATTTGATTCTTTGAGTATGAAGGAAATGTTCAATCATGTAGTCCAGGACGTTCGCGATGCCTTCCCAGACTACGATGTTCAGGTTCAGTTTGATGTTGATATTTCTGATTAGCCTAAATTGTTTGTCACCCCGAACTTGTTTCGGGGTCTTGCTTATAGATGCTGAAACAAGTTCAGCATGACACCACATTAATTGGAGATCCCGCTAACCAGGCCTTAAGATTTTCTTCTGCAATTCCCTGGAGTCTCTTTCTTGTCTCGCGAGGGGCCCAGGCAATGTGTGGAGTAATTACACAATTCTTTGCTTTTAGCAAGGGGCAGTTTTCTTCCATAGGTTCCTGCAAAAGGACATCAGCTGCATAACCTGAAATGCCATCATTATTCAGACAATCAGCTAAATCCTGTTCAACAACAAAGCCGCCACGGGCTGTATTTATAAGATATGCAGATTTTTTCATTAAAGAAAGACTGTTTTTATTTATGATATTCTTTGTCTGTTCTGTAAGAGGGGCGTGAAGTGTCAAAAAATCTGAACACTTTAACAAATCTTCAAAGCTAACTGATTCAGGCATTCCTTCTTTTGCAGTTCTGGTACAGCAGATAACTTTCATTCCAAAGGCTTTTCCAAGTTCTGCAACCTTTTTACCGATATTTCCATAACCAAAAATACCGAGAGTTTTTCCAGAAAGTTCAGAAAGACTTCCATTCCAGAAGCAGAAATCTCGACATTTTACCCAGTCACCAGCCATTACTGATTCACTATGCTGAGCAACCTGATTTGTAAAATAAAGAATAAAAGCAAAAACATGCTGTGCAACAGAATCTGTTGAATAAGCGGGAATATTTGTTACTGTTACTCCGTGAGCACGTGCTGCTTCAAGATCAATAACATTATAACCTGTCGCTAAAACCCCAATATATTTTAGTTTAGGGCAGGAATCGAATATTTCTTTTGTTATTTGGATTTTATTAAGAAAAATTGCATCGGAATTACCAATGCGTTCTATTACTTCTTCCGGAGCTGTACGTTCATATACGGTGTAATCAACTAATCCGTCAAGAAAAGACCATGGAAGGTCACCAGGATTTACTGCATGACCATCTAGAATTGTAAGTTTTATCATATTTTATTAGCCGAGTACGTCTACACCACAGCCAGAAATTGCATCATTAATTGCAGCTTCTGCACCTGCATCATCATAATCAACAAGAACCTGAGATTTTTCACAGTTAGCAACGCAATTAGTAACTCCAGCTACTGCTGAAACTGCGGCCTGAACTTTTCCAGCGGTTCCATCATCAAACATACCAACTACATATATCTTTTTCTGCATTTTAAAACCTCATAAAAAAATTGTTATCGACTCTCAAGATTAAAACATAATTCAATATAAAGAAAATAATTCTTTTTATCAATATAAATTAAAAAATCATTGAGTAAAATTCTAGAATTGTAGACTTTTATTCAATTTATTTTACCTGTATTTTTTGTATTCCATATGAATAGGGGGCTACTGAATATGGTTCAAAATATACAAATATGTTATCCTCATCCACGGTAAATATTTCATAATTTCCAGCCTGAGGGAAGGCACCGGTATTTATCATTTCACGCAGTGCATCCTGTTCAGATGGCGGCATGCCGGTTTTATCATTTTCTATAAGCCTTTTATATAAAATATTACGACAGATAGAGGAAATCTCATTATAAGTCATTCCGGATGCTGTTTGGATAGTAATAAATTTTCCTGTAGAAATCTGATAATTAAATGCAGTTAAATTTGTATTACCATGGGCACCACCATTAAAAATATAGGTATTTAGAAGCACGCTTACAATATCACTATTTCCGCTTACTTCATAATTTACCAGATATTCAAAGACAGGAAGCTTTGATGTTCCACGGTTATTTAAGGCAACAATAGAATTCCATTCATTTTTGGAATAAGACTTGAAGCTTTTCCAGTTACTGTTAATTGTATTTGAAATTCTTTTATTGAGCTCTGGATATTTTTCAAATTCCGGATATTTTATATCTGTATTCAGATAATCAAGCTTTTCTGAAATCTCAATTGTTTTATAGGAAAAAGAAGTTTTTTTATTTCCTTTTTTACCTATAGTTCCTGAAGGCAATGATACACAAGAAACAAACAACAAACTAAATAGTATAAAAATCCCATAAAACAATTTTGATTTCATATTTATATCCTATAATATTATTTTACACCATTTTCTACTTTTGCGATAGTTTCCATTACCTTCTTTTCATTAAAGAAAGACATAATTAATCCACCGGCAATACAGCAGACAGATGCAACAAGTGCTACAATACGATATCCGGTAGGAGAACCTGCAGCAGTTTCTTTTGTAGCAAGAGCAGCTTCTTTAAATGCTGCTTCTGATACACCAATTGTTGCTATAGATGTAAACATAAGCATTGCAAGAGACTGTCCAAGCTTCATTGCAAAAGTACGTGCAGCATAGAACATACCGCTTCTTGATTCACCAGTTACAACTTCATCTTCAAGAGCAATATCTGCAACGATAGTCTGTGGAATAATTCCAAAGATAGCCTGTGGGAAGGAACCAAGAACTACAATAATTATAGCCTGAACCATAATTGGAAGAGGCATTTTTGGTCCTGAGAGTGCTGTAAAGCCAAAGGTTAAAACAAATCCAATAAAGGCAGCAATCAAAAGTTTTTTCTTTCCCCATTTAGCAGCCATTTTTGTTACAAATGGATAGAAAGCGAGAGAAAGAAGAGTAAGTCCACCAAACATGACAGTTGTCATAGATTCTGGTAACTGAAGAAGACTTGTTACAAAGAATGGAAGACCTGTCTGGAACATTGCAAGACCAAAGAAGTAGATAATATCCTGTGCTACAAAAACTCTGAAATCTTTGTTTTTGAAGGTTTTTCCAAGAGAATTGAACATGTTTGATTCAGAAGGTTGAGCATCACAATAATCTTTTTCATTAATTCCAAAAGCTGGTACAAGCATGAAAATAGTAGCTAAACCTGCAAGAATTCCAAAAGTAAGGCGCATTGCAGGAATTCGTTCCATTCCACCACCAATCATTGCTCCCCAGATCATTGGAGCAGCATATCCAAGACAAGTACCTACAATGAAGGTAAGAGAAATACACATAGAAAGCTTGAGCTTTTCATCCTGATTGTGAGGAAGTTCAGCAAGCAAAGAAGTATAAGGAGTACAGTAACATGTAATAAGGAAGTAATATGCTAAAACTGTTACAAAAAGCCAGGCTGTATTGATGCCACTTACACCGTTTACAGGTGCACAGAATACAAGGACAAATACAAATCCGAGAGGGATTGCTGACCAGCGCATAAATGGAATTCTGCGTCCATGTTTGCTTTTCAAATTATCTGACCAGTTTCCAACAAGCGGATCGGTAATTGCATCAAAAACTCGTCCTACTGCTGTTACAAGACCAATAATTGTAAGAATACCAAGAATAACACGACCTGATGGAATAAGAAGTCTCATACCATCATTAATTGCTTCCTGGTTAGGCTGATAAAAATATACAAGCCAGGAACCGATTAATCCACTTATAATAGACCAGCCAAGCTGACCGATGGCATAACACCACATTTTACCTTTTGTAAGGTTTTTCATTTTAATCCTCCAATCAATATTTTACTCAATAGTTTGAGCTGCTGAACATCATTATTCATTTCATCCATTCTAAGCATTTTTGCACTAAGACTGAGTTTTTGAGTAGCTGAAAAGAAAGTATGCATTAATGAATAGTAAAGTTGTTTTTCCTTTCCTTTATATTCACTTGAAATTGAACCATCTTTTACACCTTTATGAATGGCATCGCTGATTATTATCTGAACTGTTTCAATAACTTCCTGATATGGTAATAAACGTTCCGGATCAATTTTTTGACAAACTATATATGCGTCAAAAAAATAAATATAGCGGAAAAAATCTGGTACAGACTGATATAGTTTGCAGAATAGTTCAAAGATTTCTGCAAGTTGATTTAAACCTGTTTTGTTGTAATAGCCTGAATCATCAAGAATAGGGAGAATCATCTTTTTTTGATTTTCCCATGCCCACATGGCTGTTCTGATAGCAATTTCATCTTTTGTAGCAAAATAACGGTAAAGAGAAGCAACTCCAATTTCAGCATCCTTTGCAATATCTGTCATTGCAATTGATTCAAATCCGTTATGTGAAAAAAGAGAAAATGCTGCAAGAAGAATACGTTCAATACGGGCATTTTTCTGGCCGTCACGTTCTTCTGCTAGTTTTTCTTGTGCTGTCATTTTTCCTCCTAACTTTTTTTTATTATAAATTGCGTCCGTGAATCTGACCGGAAGCAATTTTTACTGCTTTGTAAGCTCCATCATAAGTTCCGATTTTTTTCTGTGCCATTATATTGTTACACATTCCTTCAATCAGACTTGGCTGTTCAATAAGCATTTTTACTACAGCACTTGCATATTCTGGAGTTTCACATTCCTGTGTTCCATCTCCAAGTTCTGCTGCGTGGATAGCTCCCCACATTTCGTGTCCACCAATTCTTCTGATAAATAATTTAGGAACAGGGTAGAAAGCAAGTTCACTTGGTTTTGTAATAAGAACATCACTTGCACGCATAAGAAGATTAGTAATATATACAGCTCCAAAAATATCTTTATTACAGAAAGCATGGATACCACAGCCACACGCTGTTTCAAGCCCTTCGATTGCACTGTTTGCAAATTCAAGTTCTGCATTCCAGTCGTTAAAATGTGTTGTTACAGGAACTGATCCATCTGCAAATTCAGGAATCATTTTCTGAAGCATTGTCCATACGTTTTCGTAATCGCCACAGTTAAGATAAATGCATGCTTTATTCTTTTTAACATATGGAAGAAGGGTTTTTATTATAGCTGCAAAAAATTCACCCTGTGCACCAGCACCGCCAATAGTAAACAGGAAACGGATTGGTTTACCATCTTTTGCACGGGCAATACGGTTAGCACAGTCTGTTTCAATATTGCTTACAAGTTCATGATCGATATAGTGACCGATCCAGATAAGATCTCCATCTCCCATAGGATTTAAAATCTTATCTTTATTAAATCCATTGAGCATGCGGTAGCCCCAGTAAGAATTAAAAGTCTGAACTGTATGAATGGCACCTTCGCTCAAATGCAATGCCATAGGCCAGTTATCAGGAATTGCATTTACAACATTCTTCATTCCAGCATGGATGGCAGCCTGACTTGGCCAGACATGAGTTGCAATAAATGGGGTGTTTTTTGGAATTTCACGGAATAAAGGAGTCATGAGTTCAGCAGTAAGCTGGTCACCAACATTATAAGAAAGTTTCTTAAAGCCCTCATAATTCATTGGCTCCCAGAAAAGCTTGTTGAATAAATGAGATTTCTGCGAAAGACGACTGCCTGTAGAATAAAGATTATTCTGATATGAAATGATTTTTGTGCAGGTAGTTTCAGGGAAAGAATTTAAATCCATCCAGAGGGGAGTGTACCCCAAAGCTTTTGCTGCACTTGCCATTGCCATTGAGATTCTGTAATGACCAAAGCCCATTCGAATGTTACCAATAATCATCGGTTTTTCTGGAAGATTATGTTCAAAACTATCAGTTTCGGCTGAAGGATTTGTAGTTATAACTTTGCATCCGAAAGGATGGGTAAGTACATCATTATCTTTTAATTCAAGGTGATATTCAGTGTTTCTGTCATCACCAAATTTACGGATAAATTTTTTCTGTGTTCTTACTGCTTTATTGTATACACTGCTTTTTATTTTGTTTCCAAAGATTTCCATTAATTATACCTCTTCAATTTTTAGCATTGGATTTTTTCCCATATCAATGCTGCCTTTATATTTTCCAGATTTTGAATAAATTTCGTAAAAGTCTTCTTTAATCTGAGTAATTCCAAAGTCTTCATTTTTATATTTTTCTGCAAATGCAAGAATTTTATCTGTCATAATTTTTTCTGATTCACCTGCTTTACCAGGATCATCAGAATACATAAATTGACTTCCAAATAATTCTCCAATACCTGCAATTAAATATTTTTGTTCTTTTGTTAATGTGCAGTTTTCTTCGCGGATAAATACAACATCCGGATCATTCTTAAAAATAATTCCATCCCACAAAGCGTGACCAAGAGTATCCTTTACATTAAGCCAGGCTTCGTTTCTTCCATTCCAGTGAATAAATCTCAGTAAAGGATTAGTCCATTTTTCATAAGTGTCACAGCCAATTCTTGAAAGTGGAAAACTTGTAAACGAAAGTTCGAATGGAACTCCACAACCAAGATATGCTATAGGTTTACCTGTATTTGACGTTTTGCGTGCTGTAAGAGTTTTTATTGCTCTGGAATAAATTTTGTATGAAGCAGTTTTCTGATGATAATTTCCATAAAGCATTCCTGCATACAAGAAATCAAGTTTTAAATACCTGAAACCCCATTCATTTATTGCTGTATCAATAATTTTATCAAGGTGTGCAATTACTTCATCACGACTCAAATCAAGACAGTAAAAGGTTCCGTCTTTTCCCCAAAGCGGATTATAACCGGCTGGTACAAGCTTTCCTTCTTCATCTCGTAAAAGCCAGTCAGGATGAGCAGTTGCAGTTTCACTTCTTGAATCAATTATAAATGGTGCAATCCATAAGCCTGGAATATAATTTTCACTTTCAATACTGGCAGTTAATTTTTTAAAGCCATACGGAAATCTGTCTTCTCTAATCTGCCAGTCACCAAGAGCCTTTTCCCATCCATCATCAATCTGAAAAATCCGGGAACTATAATTTCCTTTGCTTATTATGTTTTTTGTAGATACAAGCTTATTAAGATCTTCGCTTACAAGTTCCTGATTTATATTTGCATAATGATTATACCAGCTTTCCCATCCGCCCGGATTATTACCAAGATGTGAAATAGAATCAAAATGGTTATTTCCAAAAACTGAAAGCAATTTATCGCGGGCATCAAAATAAGAATCTGCTGTAAAGATTTCAATTCTTCCAGTAATATCACCAGTTTTCCATTCATTTCCTTTATCGCAGATTTCGATGCTTACAGTATTTTCTTTTCGATTAAAGATGAACTGAACAGGAGGTAGAGTTTCATTTACATTTCCAACAGAAGCAAAAAAAAGATAGAAATCATTCCAGCGAAGATATGATACAAATTGACCAAGAACAATATTTTTTGAAGGCGTATATTTAGTTTCAGGGAAAACAAGATAAGCATTCCACTGTTTTATTCCAAAGCAAGTGAGTGGAAGCTGCTTTTTGCCTGGAAAAGTTTCTGTGCAAGGATTCCAGCTCTGCCAGCCTCCATTGTTAATACAGGCATTGTCTACACGATATTTTTGAACATCTACAAAATCATCAAGATGTATAACATCAATTATTGAATTTTCCTTTGCAATATAGTCTTGATGAATTGTATATGTTTTCATTGACTTATCCTTAATCTGATATGAATAACTGATAGTGATACTATCAGTACGATATTATCATATCATATATTAAAGATTTGTCAAATTCTTTTTCCCAGCTGTCCGCAGGCACCGCCGATTTTTCTTCCGCGGCGGGTTCTTAAAGTTACATTTAAGCCTGCTTTTTCGAGTTTTGTTACAAATCTGCTTACTTCATTTTTTGAAGGTTCTTCGAATGGTAAGGTTGCAACCGGATTCCATGGAATAAGATTGATATTTACATCAATTCCTTTTGCAAAATTAATCATATTTTGAGCGCTCTCTTCATCAGTGTTTTTATCGTGAAGTAAAGCAGCTTCCAGAGTTACGCGTTTACCAGATTTTTGAGCATAGTAATCAATTGCTTTACGGAGTTCACTTAATGAATTAACATCTCCCTGTGCTACCGGCATAAGTTCTTTACGAAGCTCTTCATTTGCAGTTGTAAGTGAAACTGCAAGTCTTATTGAAGGTCCATTGTCGGCAAGATCATAAATTCCTTTTACAATTCCACAGGTTGAAAGGGTTATACGTTTTGAAGAAAGAGCTCGTCCATCTTTGTGACAAAGGATTTCAATTGCGCGTCTGATAGCGTCAAGATTCTGCATTGGTTCACCCATTCCCATAAATACTATGTTATCGAGTTTGCCGGCAATGCTTTCGAGATATAAGAATTCTTCAACAATTTCGCTTGCTTCAAGATTGCGTGAAAGTCCTAAAGTTCCAGTCTGACAGAAGGCACACTTCATTGCACATCCAGCCTGGCAAGATACGCAGGCAGTTTTTCGTCCTTCCCGGTCCGTTAATAATACAGTTTCAACAGCATTTCCATCATGCAGTGTAATTTGTAATTTAATTGTTCCATCAGGATCTTTTAAAACATTGCTAATAGTTGAAGAGCGGAGAAGGGCTTTTTCTTTAAGGGAATTTCTAAGGTCGGCACTAAGATTTGTCATTGCATCAAAATCCGTTACGCCGTTACCTATCCATTTAAAAATTTGAACTCCCCGGAACTTTTGTGGTAACTCAAGTTTTTCACAAATTTCAGCGGGGAGTAAACCTGTTAAAACAATCTGATTCATAAAATGAATCTTATTAATTTCTCTGGAGTTTATCAAGTGTATTGCGAACAGCAGAATTTCTACTGTCCATCTTCATATAGTCACTCAGAATCTTAATTGCATCCTGTTTACGGTTCATTGCAACATAACATTCAGCGAGGTCTACATAAAGGCGTCCGTTACGTGGATCATTTTTAATAAGGTTTTCAAAACGCTTTGCAGCTTCTTCGTTGTTTCCTTCTCCTTTACAGATGAGGGCAAGACCGATAGCAGCGTAAATATCAAAGTCAATTTCAAGAGCTTTATTATAGTAATTCTTTGCTTCAGCGTAATTTCCAGTTGTACGGTAAGCATCACCAGCACGTGTAAGAATTACTTTGTTTTTAGGATCAATTTCAAGAATCTTATTCCAGTAGAAAACAGACTTAAACTGCTGGTTCATTCCACGGTAACAGTCTGCAAGACCAAAGAGGGCATAGAAGTTAGCAGGCTCTCTTTCAAGAGCCATTTCAAAATATTTTGTTCCTTCTTCAAAAGTCTTAAGCTTTCTGTGACAGTTACCAATTGCAGTAAGAACACGAATATCTACAGTTTCTTTGCTGTTTAATTCATAAATACGAGTCCAGTAATAAAGGGCTTCTTTATATTCCTTAAAGTCATAATTGAGATGACCAAGACCAATAAGTGCATAAGCATTGTCTTTTTCCATTTCAAGAACTTTAAGATATAAATCTTTTGATTTTCTGAAATCATGGATTTTGCGGTAAGCATCTGCAACACGAGTAATTACTGTGATGTTTTTATCATCATGAACAAGGTACTGCTGCCAGATATCAATTGCTTTTGCAAACTGATTAAGAGCCTTGTAGCAGTCTGCAAGACCAAAAAGCGCATAGTTATTTGCAGGATAATATTCAAGACATTTTTTGTAGTAATTAATTGCATCATTAAAATGATTTAATTTTCTTTCTGTGTCACCAAGTCCAACAAGTGCGTAGTTATTATTTTCCTCAATCTGAAGAATCTCATTAAAGGCCTGTTTTGCTCCATTAATATCATTTTCTTTTATAAGCTGATACCCTTTTTTTGAGAGGTCAGAAATTTTATTTGTAATTTCATCAGGCTTGTTTTCTGCAAGAGGTGAAGGCGCAAAGGTCTCCGGCATCATGATGTCTTCTGACTGATTGAATTTCTCCATTTTTAAACTCCATTCGTTTTTTACTGTCAATCATTGAGCAGTGTTGAGATTACTTTTGCCAGATTTTCATAGATTGGCTCAGCATCTCGTTTATTATGTGCTAGATAGTAGGCCTTTAAGGCTTTTAAGCCTTCATTTTTGTTCATGTAATAATCTCCGACTCGGGTAAGACCGTCAGAATAACCTGTTGTTATATAGATTCTTCTGGCATCTTCAACATTACCGTTATTGAACATTATGTTAGCTTTTCTGTTTAGAATAACTTTCTGCTCTGAACTAAGGCCATTTACAGGACTGTCAGTGACTTTTATAAAGCCGTCTGGTATTTTCTGCTCTTGAACTGCGTCAGTGAATTTTTTTTCTAAACTTTTTCTATCAATCATAATTTTCAAAAAATTTATGTATAAATTATATCATATTATTTATAAAAGTCAAAAAAAGAATTAAAAAAAGCAAAATTTAAGGAAATTATCTTAATATTATGTTATATAATCATTATTTATTTTCTATAGGTATAAAAATCCACGATTGAGCGGCCGTAAATTCTTTGATCAGTTCTTGTAAGATTTCCAATTGTGTCAGGCATAAAATGCTCTGCAGGACGGTGAACTAATATTGTTCCTGTCTCATTAAGCATCTTATTCTGATCACACTGAAGAACTAACTGTTCATGAAATTTGTAAGGGAAGGGTGGATCAAAGAAAATAAAATCAAAAGATCTTTTACAGCGTTTGATAAAATATTCAACCGGCATAAAATGACATTTGATTTTTACACCACAATCTTTTTCAGTTACAGAAACATTTTCAAGAACTGTGCCGACTTTAATTTTATCTTTTTCACAAAGTTCTACATCTTTTGAACCTCGCGAAACTGCTTCAATTGCAATAGTGCCCGATCCAGAAAAAAGATCGAGCCATGACTTTCCGTTTAAATCTCCAATAATTGAAAAAACGGATTCACGCATTCTATCCATTGCCGGGCGGATAACTCCATCCGGACATTTAATTATTCTTCCTTTTAATTTTCCACCAGTAATTCTCATGCTGTACCTATTTTTTATTTAACGCCCAGTATGTTTCATTGTGGGCAAGATTATTATTTTTTGCTGCATAGTCAAAGGCTGTTTTTCCTTCTGTAGAACGCATAGTTACAGAAGACTGATTGTCTAAAAGCACCTGCAGTACTTTTGTAGAATTACCATATTGAGCTGCATACATAAGAGGTGTTTTGCCTTCGTATAAAATATTCAGAGGAACAGCTTTATCCATAAAAATCTGAAGTTTTGAAAGCTGCTGACGTTCAGAAATGTTCTGTTCTGAAAGCAGGAATGCAAGTGCCTTCAAAACTTCTTTATCGCTTGCCTTATAGTTTTCAAGAAGTATGTTTAGTATCTTAGGATTTCCATTGTAGCAGGCTGCAAGAACCAGTGCTGAAAATCCGTATATATTCTTTTCAGAAACATCTGCTCCAGCTTCCAGAAGTTTTTCTACACATTCAAGACTTCCACTGTAACGAACTGCATACATAAGTGCAGTCCATCCATCTGAATCTTTGAGATTTACATCTGCCTTTGAATCAAGAAGCTGCTTAAGCTCCCATTCATTTCCTTCTTTTGCTGCACGCATAAGAAGTGTCTTTCCAGAAGCATCCCGTTCATCCGGATTTGGAATGAATGTATATGAATCTTCAACACTGTCTGAATCGTTAATAGATTCTACATCGTAGACCATATAATCGCTCAGATATTCTTTTTTATTTTTCTCTGAGGTTGTTTTTTGTTTTTCGAGTTCTTTTTCAATCTGAGCCTGAAGAAGTTCCTGTTCTTTTTTTTGTGCTTCGGCAGCGGCTGCTGCGACCTTTTCTGCTTCTGCAGCAGCAAGTTCCTCTTCTTTGCGACGTTTCTCTTCTGCTTCTTTTTCTTCTAAAAGTTTCTGCTCTTCAAGTTTTTTTGCCTCTAATTCTTCCTGTGCCTTTGCTTCTAAAGCCTCTTTTTCAGCTTTTTCTTTTGCTTCCAATTCTTCTCGTTCAGCTTTTTCTTTTGCTTCTTGTGCTTCTTTTTCCAGACGAGCCTGTTCTTCCAGAGCTTCCTGTTCAAGTCGTTCTGCTTCTGCTTTTCTGGCTTCTATTTCAGCCAGTGCTTTTTCGCGTTTTTTCATCAGCTCTTTCTGACGTTTTGACAATTTCTTTTCGTTTTCATCTGTTTTGTCTTTAGATTTTTTTACTTCATAAATATTATTTTGATTATCTATAACTTGTGTTGTGTATGAAAAATCAAAATCAACTGAAGTTTCTGATTTCTGTTTTACAGAAGCTGAAAGAGGAAGTGTAATTAAAGATGTTACAAATAATATTTGCAGCGAATGCTTAGATAACATACTAGAAGTATAAATCAATACTTATAATTCAGCAAGCATTGATATTACAGTGTTAATAATATAGAACTGAAAGGAAGATAAGTACCCTATGAATTGACTGAGCTTCTTATTTTTGATATATTACTAGAACACCCCTTGGGAATCTGAAATATGATTCTCTTTATCCATAAGGAGGAACAAGATACTCTTTTATAAAGCCGTATCGCTACCTCCTAATAAAATTTTTATAGGAGATACTTATGAAGAAGTATGAACTTATGACTATTTATCCACTCGATGATGAAAAGTCAAAGAAAGGTGCTGACGACGTA
>JAEEGL017070947.1_pt1 | contig 15716 bp, 8 predicted proteins | sample 9134231 | NCBI WGS metagenome assembly JAEEGL01 (sample SAMN16246548, study PRJNA631951) | gut metagenome | biome: gut microbiome; feature: rumen; material: fiber-attached | host: Bos | place: Iran: Karaj | collected 2018-10
CACATTCTGCACCTTCGCCTTTGTGGGGGACATCCCGATTGTGGCGGTGGAGAAGGGGGAGTAGATGGGTTTGACGCTGATATCACGCAGGACATCTAGAAAACTGTTACGTTACTGTACATTTAATGATACAAATATATGAACAGTAAAAGCTTTGAAGAAGCCAATGGGATAACCGTTGGCTTCTTCTTTAGTAAAGTATAACTACTTTTTCTTTTGTTTATTCTTCTTTCTATCTTTGCGCTCATTTTCTAGAATGAACTGGTTCCATCCTATTATTGCCGCTGCCAATGTGAAAATTCCTCCCAAAAATTCCATAGTCTCACTCTGCGAGGGCAGAGTGTCGATATATGAATTCATTCTGAACAGAATGCTAAATAAAAATGCAGAACAAAGAATGATTAACAAGTCTATAATGTCGTTCCTGTATTTTTTATACATAATAGTTACCTCCTGAATCTCAATGAGAGTTGGGATATAGAAGACAACCCATAAAGTTAAGCTGGCAACCTATTTTCCGTGACCTGTACAGCTTGCCACTTTATGGCTAAATCCCGTCGGAAATAGCGACAAGTGTAAGATCAGATTTATCTTTAACCTCCTAAGATAGTTTTGGACTTGCAAGTTCCTGATATCTGAAATACTGACACATATAAATTTGCAGTTCGACAGAGATTTTTTGCAGTAATGCAAAAACTTATTAGACTGCTTATTTGATTAAGTTTTATGGGATATAGATTGTGAATATACTAGTATTATTAAATGATATAATCAAAAAAACAACAGAGAATGCGAGCTATTATGGGAGAACTAACTCTAAAGACAATAATGCATGGTTTTATTAATGCGGAGAACGAATTCCCTAGGTACATACAGAGAAGGTTTTTCTCTCTTTCAGATAGTTTTCCCAAAAGATCAGATTCAAATTTTAAAGTAAAAAAAGCAGAGCAGAAAGGATTCTTTGATTTCTGGGTTCCTGAGTATTTTACCAATTGTTTTGGTAAAGCAGAAATTGGATTATCTGATGACCAGATCCGTCATATTTCCGCGGGCAGAAAGAAAAAAGTCGTAGAAACACTGCAGTCCCAATTTGAAAACAACTCGGTTCAAATGTTTTGGGATTATAAAGAACATATAGAGAAAGCTTTAGAATGGCATATTAAAGTGTTTATCTGTTCTAAGAACAAAGGCCTTAGTATCTTTGACGGAGAAAATGTCAGGATTACAGAAAGCGAACTTACAGAAGCAATAAAGGCAAAGGCGGAAGAGTATGAGAATACACTGAAAGCATTCAAAAATAGAATGCTTGAATCAATATTGCAATCACAAGAGTATCTTAGCGATGAAAGGATTGCCAAGTCCGAATTCCATGGATTATTGACGGATGAAAAGAGAGATGAAATAGAGCGATTAACTATTCTTTCTATATTTGGTCTATTTTCTGCTGTGACAGTAGAGAATGAGGATTATTACTTTAAACAAATCTATAAAAAGATCTTCGATGAAAAAACAAACGAGCTAAAGTCGCTCCCTAAAACCAAAGGAAAGCAGGTAAGGATTGACCGTGAAGCAATCTGGCATGCCGGAAAGAATTGGTATGAGCAGACAAGAATTGAAGGAAACCGATTTTCAAAACTGTTTCCTGAAACAGAACTTTTGCCTTTAGCCGGAACAATACCTATATATGCACATTCCACTAATAATCAAGAAAAGCCCTTGATGAAGCTGATCAACGAAACTTCTGGGCATATATATCTTATTGGTGAAGGTGGTATAGGAAAGACAACTGCTTTATATAGCATAATGGAAAATGCATACAATAATTCCAAAGGGACAATGTATCCGCAAGTGCCTTTGTTTATTGAGTTATCACGAGCATATAAATCCAGAGATTTTGACTTGGACAGAGGAAAATCAGAGTTTATACTCCATACAGTTCAGAATCAATTGCAGGCTTCCCTTAAAACAAAGGCTAATCTTGAAGAGCAGATTGAAGATGAATTTCAAAAAGATACAGATGAACCGGAATATGTTCTTCTTCTTGATGGTCTTAACGAAGTGTCTCGAGAAGAAATCAAGGGCCATGTAATACTTCAGATGGTAGTAGCCGAGATAATGTACATAATGGCTAACTACAAAAATGTCAGAGTAATACTGACAAGTCGAAGTGAAGAAAAATTAAACGGAGAAGCAAAATCGCTTTATCTGTCAGGAATCAATCCCAAACAGATAGAAATATTCTTAGGAGATAAGAAAGTATCCGAAGCCAGAATTAAAGAAACACTTATAAACTCTCAATTAATGGAAATATTGAGGGTTCCGTTATTTTTAATTACGTATGCAGAATTAAAGGGAGAGGATGAGATTTTTAGCAGAGGCGAGATACTGCACGCTTTTTTCTCCAAGACGAATAAGGATTTATACAGCGAAAGGGATAGAATCGAAACTATTAACGCAGAGTTTGCCAAAGAGACCGGAGTAGACAGATCAGAAGGAAGCAAAGACTGCATAACGCCGCATATGCTTAACTTCATTTTGGAGTTCATTATGCCGCAGATAGCATGGAACATGGCAAAAGAGAACGAGTTCCAGATAAAACGAGCAGGAATAAAAAAGGCCGTAAAGCAAGTATTAACTGATAAAACGGAAACATCTTTTATCAGTGAATACGGCATAGAGTTCTTTAGTGAATATTTAACTGGAGAAGACGAAAACATAAGGACAACCGTTGAAAGGATAAAGAAGATATTCGGGGCTGATGGATCTGAAGGAATGGATTCGATTTCTTCAGGAGTACTCAAATGTCTGACTAAGCAATTTGGCCTGTTAGTAACAAACGATTACAAAGAATACGAAGTATTGCATCAGCATATTCGAGATTATTTTGCAGCTTTGTATCACATAAACAAGTTAAAGCTTGCAGCATATATAAACGAACAAGGCGATAGAGACAAAGCAATAGAGTGTTTATCAGATATAGTGAAGGAACCATTACCGGGACAAATACTCGTATTCATTGGCGAAGCGTTAGGCGAATTGCATAATGTTCCGGAGTTAAACGAAGAAACGAATGAGTGGATAAAAAAGGAGCCTGATAAAGGAACAGAAAGGGATCTGATAAACAGAAGCTTCGATATATTTAGAGGAATCAGCAACGATGACGATAACTATGCTGTATGGAATCTATTCCAGATATTGAAATTAGTGCGAGAGGATTTGAGTGGAACTGACCTCAGCGGCTTGGACTTAAGAAGTTGCCGTGCAAATGGGTATAAACTTGGAAATCAAACCTTTGTTGCAAAACTTGACAATGCAATATTGACGGATGAATTCTTTATGCCATCAGGGCATTCTAGCGGAATCAGTTCAGCTGTATACAGTCCTGATGGGAAATTTATAGTGACTATTTCCGATATCGAAAAAGCAATAGTATGGGATGCTAAATCATTTAATACAGTTTATGAAGGAGTATTAGAGGGTACAAGTACTGTTCAATACAGTCCTGACGGGAAATACATTGTGACAACTTCTATGGATGGTTCAGTTAAGTTGTGGGATGCAAACACTTTTAAAAAGATTCCAGGGGGAATATTAAAAGGTAATAAGCATGGGGTAACTTCAGTCTCCTTTAGTCCTGATGGTAAATACATTGTGACAGTTTCATATGATGGTTCAGTTAAAGTATGGGATGCTAATACTTTCAAAGAGATCCCGGGCGGAACCTTGAAAGGTTATACGGGCATGGTAAACTCAGCTGTATACAGTCCTGACGGGACGTGTATCCTGACGGTATCTTACGATGAAACAGCCAAGGTATGGGATGCCAAGACATATAAAGAGATCCCTGGAGGGACAATGGAAGGTCATACGATCGGAGTAAAATCTGCCGTATACAGTCCTGACGGGACGTGTATCCTAACAATATATTACGATAGAACAGTCAAGGTATGGGATGCTAATACTTTCAAAGAGATCCCGGGCGGAACCTTGAAAGGTTATACGATCGGAGTACACTCAGCTGTATACAGTCCTGACGGAAAACACATTATGACAGTTTCATATGATGGTTCAGTTAAAGTGTGGGATGCTAATACTTTCAAAGAGATCCCGGGCGGAACCTTGAAAGGTTATACGGGCATGGTAAAATCAGCTGTATACAGTCCTGACGGGACGTGTATCCTGACGGTATCTTATAATGGAACAGCCAAGGTATGGGATGCCAAGACATATAAAGAGATTCCTGGTGGGATATTGTGTAGGAAAAATGGAAGTGTCTACTCTGCGCAGTATAGTCCTGACGGAAAACACATTGTGACAGTTTCAAATGATGGTCCAGTTAAAGTGTGGGATGCAGAAACTTATAGTATAGTTCCTAGAGGTTTTTTGAGAGGACATAAAGATAGGGTTTATTCAGCTCAATATAGTCCGGATGGGAAATATATCGTGACAGCTTCACGGGATGGAACAGCTAAGGTATGGAATACAGAAACATATACAGAAGTGCCAGGTGGAACGTTAAACAGACATAAAGATGCGGTGTTTTCAGCCCAGTATAGTCCTGACGGAAAATATATTGTAACGGCTTCACAGGATGGAACTGCTAAGGTGTGGGATACAAAAACATACACAGAAGTACCAGGCGGAACGTTAGACGAACAGCACGATGCTGTGTATACAGCTTGTTACAGTCCTGATGGGAAGTATATCCTGACGGCAGTTTATAGTGGAGAGGCAAGAATTTGGGATGCAAAGAAATTTACTAGAGTTTACAAAGGGGTAATTAGGCGTCCTACAAGAGGAAGAACTTCAGCCAAATATAGTCCTGATGGCAACTATATTATAACGACTTATGATAATAAAGCAGCAAGAATCTGGGATACAACGTTGTTTACAAATGTTCTCCATGGAGTTTTGCCATACCAACCCAGAAATATTGCATTTGCTCAGTATAGTCCTGACGGAAAGTATATAGTAACAGCTGCAGAAGACGGTATTGTCAAAATATGGAATGCAATATTATTTAAAGGAATTCCTGGGGGCATATTAAAAGGGCACACAAAAGCTGTGAACACCGCTGTGTATAGTCCGGATATGAAATATATCATAACAGCTTCTGACGATGAAACTGTCAAAATATGGGATGCAAAGACTTTTATAGAGATTCATACTATAACTAATGTGTCAGGACTAGACGTAATGAATGTGGATTTACGTGAATTGAATGAGGCATCGTATATTTCAGATAAAACAGAACAAATTCTGAAAGATTATGGAGCAATTATAGAATGAGAACAAGAAATATCATTCACAATTTATAGATAATAATATTAAAGGGAAAACTATGGGAGAACTAACATTAAAGACGATAATAAATGCTTTTGACAGTGCTGAAAAAGAGTTTCCCAAGCATATGAAAAAGAGGATTTTTTCTCTTCCTGATAATTATGCAAAGAATTCCAATACAAAATGCAAAGTTGCAAAAACAAACAGCGAAGAATTCTTTGAGTTCTGGATTCCAGAGTCTCTGATTGGATGTTTTGGGAATTCTGGGACCGAACTGACATACAATCAGGTCTGTCACATAATTGCTGGAAGAAAGAGGAAGGTTGCTGAGACTATACGTTACGAATTAGAAGAGTGCCCAATTCAAATGTTTTGGGATTTTAAGGAACATATAGAGAAAGCTCTGGAGTGGCATATAAAGGTATTTGTATGTATCAAGCACAAAGGGGTGAGTATATTTGATGAAGAAAAAGTCGGAATTACAGTTAAGGACTTAACTGATGAAATATCATCAAAAAAGGAAGTATATGAGGAAACGATGAAAGCATTCAAAAATAAAATGCTTGAATCGATACTGCAATCACAAGAGTATCTTAGCGATGAAAGGATTACCAAGTCCAAATTTCATGATTTATTGACGGATGAAAAGAGAGATGAAATAGAGCGATTGACCATACTTTCTATTTTTGGTCTTTTCGCAGCTGTGACAGTAGAGAATGAGGATTATTATTATAAACGAATCTATAAAAAGATCTACGATGAAAAAACAAACAAGCTAAAGCCACTTCCTAAAACTAGAGAAAAGCAAATAAAGATTGATCGCGAAGTGATTTGGAATGCTGGCAAAAAATGGTATGAGCAGACGAAAGCTGAAGGAAATAGATTTTCAAAACTTTTTCCCGATACAGCACTTTTACCTTTAGCTGGAACAATACCTGTATATGCACATTCAACAAATAATATAGATAAGCCCTTGATGTGTATGATCAACGAAACCCCGGGGCATTTGTATCTTATAGGTGAAGGCGGTATAGGAAAGACGACTGCTTTATATAGCATAATGGAGAATGCATATGTGAACTGTGAGGAACAGGCTAATCAGCAAGTTCCTTTATTCATAGAGTTATCACGAGCATATAAATCCCAGGATTTTGACCTGGACAGAGGAAGATCGGAGTTCATACTCAATACAGTTCAGAACCAGTTACAGATTTCCCTTAAAACAAGGGCTGATCTAGAAGAGCAGATTGAAGAAGAATTCCAGAAAGATGCAGAAGTACCAGAGTATACCCTTTTACTTGATGGTCTTAACGAAGTATCTCGTGAAGAAATTAAGGGCCATGTAATTCTTCAAATGGTAGTAGCCGAGATAATATACATAATGGCTAACTACAAAAATGTCAGAGTAATACTGACAAGTCGAAGTGAAGAAAAGTTAGGCGGAGAAGCTAAATCATTATATCTTTCTGGAATTGATCATGAGCAGATAGAAGCATTCTTAAACGATAAGGGAGTCTCTCCTGCCAGGATAAAGAAAACTACACAGAACACGCAATTAATGGAGACATTGAGAATCCCTTTATTCCTGATTATGTATGCAGAATTAGAGGGAGAGGATGAGATTTTAAGCAGAGGAGAGATCCTGCATGCCTTTTTCTCCAAGACAAATAAGGAGTTATACAGCGAAAGGGATAGAATCGAAACAATAAATACTGAATTTGCCAAAGAGACTGGGATAGACAGGTCAGAAGGAAGCAAAGACTGTATAACGCCACATATGCTTAACTTCATTTTGGAGTTCATTATGCCGCAGATCGCATGGAACATGGCAAAAGAGAATGAATTCCAGATAAACCGAACAGGAATAAAAAAGACCGTAAAGCAGGTATTAACAGATAAAACGGAAACATCTTTTATCAGCGAATACGGCATAGAGTTTTTTAGTGAGTATTTAACCGGAGAAGATGAAAACATAAGGACAACCGCCGAAAGGATAAAGAAGATATTCGGGGCTGATGGATCTGAAGGAATGGATTCGATTTCTTCAGGGGTACTCAAATGTCTGACTAAGCAATTTGGCCTGTTAGTAACAAACGATTACAAAGAATACGAAGTATTGCATCAGCACATTCGAGATTATTTTGCAGCCTTATATCACATAAACAGGCTAAAGTTGGCCGCATATATAAACGAACAAGGCGATAGAGACAAAGCAATAGAGTGTTTGTCAGAAATGGGAAGGGAGCCCTTACCGGGACAAATACTCGTATTTATTGGCGAAGCGTTAGGAGAGTTGCATAATGTCCCAGAGTTAAAAGAAGAGACTAGCGAGTGGATAAAAAAGGAACCTGAGAGTGGAACCGAAAGGGATTTGATCAAGCGAAACTTCGATGTATTTAGAGGGATCAGCAACGATGACGATAACTATGCTGTATGGAATCTATTCCAGATAATGAAATTAGTGCGTGAGGATCTGAGCGGATTAGACCTTAGTGGCTTGAACTTAAGAAGATGTCGAGTAAACGGATATAGATTGGGTAACCAGACATTTGCGGCAAAACTGGATAACGCGATATTAACGGAAGAGTTTTTCATGCCTGACGGACATTCAGAATGGATTAATTCAGCCGTGTTTAGCCCAGATGGAAAGTATATCTTGACAGCATCTTGGGATAGAACAGCCAAGGTATGGGATGCTAAGACTATTACAGAAGTTCCTGGAGGGACATTGAAAGGGCATAAAAGCATAGTTATTTCAGCTGTATACAGTCCTGACGGGAAGTATATCTTGACAGCATCTTGGGATGAAACAGCCAAGATATGGGATGCAAAGACTTTTAGAGAGCTTCCTGGAGGGACGTTAGTAGGTCATACCAATAGTTTAAACTCAGCTGTATATAGTCCTGACGGAAAGCATATATTGACGTCATCTGAAGATGGAACAGCCAAGATATGGGATGCAAAGACTTTTAGAGAGCTTCCAGGAGGGACCTTGAAAGGTCAAGGGTGTTCATTATCATCTGCTGAATACAGTCCTGATGGGAAGTATATCTTAACAATAACTAACGTCGGAACAGCCAAGATATGGGATGCCAAGACTTTTAAAGAGATTCCCGGTGGGACATTGAAAGGTAATGAGATTGTAGTAACATATGCCGTATATAGTCCTGATGGAAAATTTATCTTGACGACATCATGGGATAAAAAAGTCACGATATGGGATGCAAAGACATTTAAAGAGATTCCTAACAGGACATTGGAAGGACATACGGGAAAGGTAAAATCTATCTTATTCAGTCCTGATGGAAAGTTTATCGTGACGGCATCTGAAGATGGAACAGTCAAGATGTGGGATGCAAAGACATTTAAAGAGAGTCCTTGCGGAACACAAAATATCCATTTTGAAACACTAGAATCGGTCGTATATAGTTCTGATGGAAAATTTATCTTGGCGGCTTCTTATTCTGAAATGACCGTATATGATGCAAAGACATTTAAGAAGATTCCTGGTAGAACAATGATAGGTTACACTAAAAAAGTAAGATCTGCCACATACAGTCCGGATGGAATATATATATTGATAAAACCTTATGGTTACACATTCATGATATGGGATGCTAAAACCATAAAAAAGCTCCAAGGCGAGACATTGGAAGAACTTGAAAATAATATAGTGTCTGTCACATATAGTTCAGATGGCAAGTATATCTTGACGGCATCCAGGGATGGAACAGCCAAGGTATGGGATGCTAAGTCTTTCAAAAAGGTTATGGAAAGGAAATTTGACGAGTTTGACAAAGTATACATGTTCGCTGTATACAGTCCTGACGGTGAAAATATATTGACAGGATTTATGGATGGAACAGCCAAGGTATGGGATGCTAAGACTTTTAAAGAGATTCCAGGAGGGACGTTAGTAGGTCATAGAGAAGCATTATTCTCAGCCATATACAGTCCTGACGGGGAAAATATATTGACAGTATCTGCGGATGGAATGGTCAAGGTATGGGATGCTAAGACGTTTAAAGAGATTCCTTGCGATATATTGAAGGATTATAAAGATACTTTTAGTTCAGCTGTATTCAGTCCTGATGGGAAGTGTTTATTGACAGTGCAGTGCTTTGGAATAGTTAAGTTATGGGATGCCAAAACATTTAAAGAGATTCCTGGAGGAGCATTGGATCGCGAATACCAGATAAACACAGCTGTATACAGCCCGGACGGGAAGTATATATTGACGGCTTCTGAAGATGGAACAGTTAAGGTATGGGATGCCAAGACATTTAAGGAGGTTCCTGAAGGGACATTGAAAGGTCATACGGATAGGGCAACCTCAGCTGTATACAGTCCTGATGGGAAGTATATATTGACGGCATCTTACGATGGAACAACCAAGGTATGGAATGCTAAGAATTTTGCAGAGACATATACAATCACTAATGTGCCAGGGCTAGAAGTAATGAATGTGGATTTACGCGAATTAAATGAGGCATCGAATATTTCAGATAAAACAAAAAAAATCCTGAAAGATTATGGAGCTATTATTGAATGAGAACAAGAAATATCATTCACAATTTACAGATAATGATCTTAAGGGGAGAACTATGGGCTAACTAACATTAAAGACAATAATACAGGCGTTTAATAGCGCTGAAGAATGTTTTCTCAATTATCTGCAAAAGAGAATTTTTCTCTCTTCCTGATAATTATGCAACAGTGTTACAATTTTACTCAAAGACACCTAGTCGTTGATAGAGCAAAAGTGTGCAATACTGACTGCTATTAATCCAATAGCTATATGATTATTCATGACTAGTGATATCAAATCTGTTTTGGTGTGCTTTGTTTTTATTTTCAAGAAGCACTTACTACTTCAAGAAAACACTACATGATATGGGGAGGTATTTATGTTGGGTTTTTCAATAGAAACACTACTTAATAATATTGGTGTAGAGGTTACTGGTCAAGCCAAGAAATATATATTGGAAATACTATCTAGTCGCATAGAGATGAAGAAACTGGAGAATAAAGTTAAAAGTCGACTTGTTATAGAACAGAAATGTTTAAATTTTTTTGAAGAGGAAGCTGCTTTCGATTACCAAGCATTGGCTGATTGTATTTTTAATACCTGCTTGAGTAAGAACACGCTAGAAACCATATTGATAAAAGGAGAGAATGAAAGAGCTTCGGAGTTGAACAATATTCGATCCATTTGTGAAAAAAATGCGAAGCCAGAGAATGATTTTGCAAAAAGAAAGGTTTATGCAATATTTAATAAATGTGTTCGAGTTATAGAGGCATTTTTCAGAGATGAATTATCTAAGAAAGATATGGCTTTAGCTGGTATTATCTCAGAAGAGATAATAAAACACATTGATGTTGTAACAAAAGAACAAACGGATAAACTTGTTAAGAAATTCACGGATCTTTATAGAGAAAACCTTTCTTTGAATCAAACACAGATAACGTCTGACAACAAAGCATTTCTTGATTTATATGAACAATCTCTATTTCTAGATAAAAAGAATCCCGAAATTACACTGGAAAAGATGTTCATCCCGCCTTTAGTGAGAGGAGGTGAATTCTTCGCTATAGACTGCATAACTGACTGGTATCAAACTTCTGTTCCATGCATGATTCTTTATGGGGAAGCAGGAATAGGAAAGACAAGTTTAGTTTCGAAAATGATTAATGAAACTTGCAAAGCATACAATTGTTTTGATAATCCTGATAAATCGAATATTGTCGCCGTTGCTTTGAGAGATCATTGTAGTATTTTTCAGAATTTGCCAGATAGTTATTCTCCTAAAGATGTACTCTGCAAATTGTTTAATGTTGATGATATTTATGCGTTGGACGACAAATTGTTAATTCTTGATGGATTTGATGAATTAACCGTATTAACTTCTGATTTTGATAGTGCTGCAGCCACAAAGTTTTTTACCAGATTGCAGACCGTGTGCAAAACTGGCAGATTAAAAGCACATATTTTGATTACAGCGAGACAAGGCTACTTCAGTGTTGAGGATGATAACATTAGACAAGAAACTCTTTGCTGGACCGAAGAACAAGTCGAAGAATGGTGTTTTCGTTATGGCAAAGTAAAGAAAGAACGAACAAAATGGTGCCAAAGCTTTCCTCTACAGTATCGTTCTCTGTTATATGATACTGAATCTGACAGTAAGGATAAAAGAACGGAAATTCTATGCGTTCCGTTTATTCTATATGTATGCTGTAATAGCCTAGTTGATTTATCACAAAATAAAACAATTTGTCAGATATATGATCAGGCATTCCGAATGCTTCTTTTAAGAAAACATGGTGATTCCTTCATCTCTTCTGATAGGTTTATTGGGAACGAAACTGAAAAAAGAAAACGAATAGTATATTGGCAATACACTAAAGAAATTGCCTATCAGATGTTTCTATTGAACACATTGGATCTTACGGAAGAAAGTGATGTGGAGGAGTATAGAACAATAGGACTGAAAAATGCTAAAACTAGAACCATAGAAGTGCTAAAAGAAAAATACTCTATAGATGATATTAAAGAATCTGATTTACACACAACAGAGTATTTATCAGTTTTTACATTTGCTAAGGAGAATTCAAATAAAGGTATTTCTTTTGTACATAAAACTGTGTACGAATTCTTTACTGCCGTCAAATTATATGAAGATTATTTTGCAATATTTAATGAGTCATTTTTCAGTAATACCGTACTAAAAGAGCAGCAGAGTATATTATTCTATAGTTTCTTCGAAGCATTTAGATATCATCCAATTCCGAATGATATATTTGTATATCTTTGCGAAATGATGAAAGAACCTTTTTCCGGAAGTGACGAGGACTCTATCGTCGTTTTTGACAGAAAGAACTTTATTAATTTGGTTTTAAACACAATGAATAGTGATTTTCTATCTAAGACCTCAATAGGATCTCCGAGACCAGAATACTTTTATATGCTTAGCGATGAAAATTCATTCTATTCTGTACAAGCGCAAATAGTTCGTTCGTTACGATGCTTAATATGCTATATTACTGGACTTGGTTTTAGCAGTAATAGCTTTGATGAAGTTAACTGGATAAGGGAAGCTCTTCTACAATCTGATCAACATGTAGATTTGAGTGGATGGATATTGAAAAAAGCACAATTGCCGTGAGCATATTTAGCTAATTCATTATTGATAAAAACTGATTTTGAAGGTGCTTGGTTATACAATGCAATTCTCTTAAATGCTAATATGACAGCCGTGAAATTAGTAAATACAAATTTATCTTGTTCGCTATTATCAGGTGCCTGTATGAGTGGATCAAAAATTATAGAAACTAATTTCGATTTTTCATCTATGGACAACGCAGATTTCACATTTGCCAATACTATATCTTCATCTAGTTTTATAAGCGCTGATTTGGAAGGCACAAGTTGGTCTGGTACTAATATTTCAGATTCAAATTTTAAAAATGCTCAATTATCGAATGCTCATTTATATAGTTGCAAATTGAGAAACGTTGATCTTGAACGAGCAATTTTGATTAGAGCATGTTTAGATAATGCTTCTTTTTCTCATGCCTCATTAGTTGGAGCCGATTTATCAGATGCTTATATGGATAATACTAGTTTTGTAAATTCGGTTTTAACAAATGTGAGTTTTGAAGAAACTTCATTATCTACAGTAACATTTGATAACTGTGATCTGAGAGGAGTAGTACTGCCAGAAGGAAAATAGTCTTTGTTATGTTACTACTATGATAAAACAAAGCAGTAACGCCTGTAACAAACGAATAATAATAGTAGTGAGTTCGTTGATTTATTAAACAAACCAGGAGAAGCAAATACAATCAGATTGCCTTAACAATTGTAGAGGAAAAATATAGCAGGTCGAAATCGTCGGTGCAATTTTATGATGCAGAAGACTTAGGTACATATAATATTATTATGCGAAACAAAGACAATCCATTATGAACGCTTTGTTTACTTAGAGACATTCTTCATATTCTTAGTGTTCAACATTAATCTGTTTGGATTGAGGCACAGAAGAGTTCTTTTCAATATTTAAAACTTGAGAACAATTTAGTTGTTTCTTATTTACATCATAAAAGATATAAGCGCCACTATAATTCTTTTTTATCTCATTTCCAACATTAGGCTTCACTTTAATAGTAATGTAATTGTTGATTTTTCTTCTTGGTTGCAAACCATAATGAAAGAAAAAAAAGCCTTTCATCATTTTTTTTGTTATTGTAAGCATGCTTGACAACAACTGCAATGTAAATGAATTCTCATACAAACCGGATTTCATTTTATTCTCCTTAGCATTGAATCTGAATTTGCTTTGCGTTCAATTCACATAATTGTTCGGAAGTTTGCTCTGCGGTTTGTTCATTATTACGTTCAGTTACCAACTGTTCAATTCTCGAAATCATTACTTTTTCTAAGTATACATATAAAGAATCAGCAAATCCAGTTGCAAACTCAACTCCAATATTAAATATTTTCTCCTCGCGCTCAGATATAAATGGTTTTAAAGAATCAATGCAAAGAAAACCAAGAACTATCTTTTTATCAGATAAAGAAGGAAACTCCTCTAAAAATCTTCGAGAAGCATTTTCTCCATCTATTTTGATGGGAACAACAATTGCTGATCTGTAATATTTCAAAAAGTCTTTTCGCGAGTTTTCATAAATCATATTATACGAATCGACAAATTCGCTTTTTATTTTCTTCATATCAGGACAAGCAAATACAGTGTTTTCAAATTTATCAGATAGGATTATTTGGAAATCACTGTTTTCCGATACTTTAATTTCTTTTTTATCTATGCGCCTTCTTTCCTGCTTTGTGGATGTGCTTCTTGACAAGGTTTCCAGACGCCATTGATTATAATTCTCTTCAGACAAATCTTCTGTATTCAATAATTTTATACATACGGATACATTATAACCACCTAGATAATTCAAGAACAAGGAACGATAGAACTCTACTAGCGTATTACATATTTCTTGTGATACTAATTTAACATGTTCTTGCGACTCTTTAGCGCTAGGTTCAGTTGCTACGATATAATTTCTCAAATTATGATAGTGATCATGTATTTTTCCTGCTATCTCAAAAGTGTTTTCAAAATAATAGTCTTCAAAATACTTTTTCGCCTTGTTTGCATTCAATCCCTTAAAAATAACGAAAAATATAATTCCACAACCGCACAGAATGGTTAATGATAATACAATAGTACGGACTACTATATTGTCTAAACAAAAGGCAAGAACTAAAGATGCGGCTTCAATTGCGAGAGATATAGGTGCACAAATGAATGACACTAATTCAAGTTTACTTTTTAGTTTTTCCTTATCTGAATCATTATGTTTTTCTTCACCCTGATTTTTCATAGCCCAAACCTAAACTAAAGTTTACTTTGCTTGAAGAAACACATGATCATTTCAAAAAGAATAAGAAAATCAAGATTATATCTTCCTTGCAACGCATACATAATAGCATAAAAATAGTAAATAAAAAGATAGTTGTGAAGATGAAACTGCCAAACTAATCTAATTACTCGAAAAAGCGTGCGAATACTAAATCTATTTGGAGAATGTGTATTAGATGAAAAAACGCATGAAGCAAAAGAATACTTTAGAGCAACATAATATAGAAACTTATAAATGGAAAAGCAATCCTTGGGTTTTCATACATGTTCTTATAAACTCAAGTGAAAGTGCTTTCACCCCACAAACTCCCCCAACTGATTCTCCGCAAAATGCCACGCGCCGAACAGACATAGCTGGCGAGTCTTTTCGGCAAGCAGCTTGTTGTCATCATAGAGCTTCTGTGCAGCCAGGCTTGCGCCGCCGGTAGCGACGGCCAGACCAACTGCGCCGAATGTTTTGGTGAATTTGGTTGCGGCATCGTCAGCGGGGGCAGCTTCGAAGATAGAACCAACTGCATCTTCGTAACTGTCGAGGAACGCCTTGTAGCGCGCGTTGTCCTTTATGTACATCGTGTCAGTCGTAATCAGAGCATAGCGCGAATTGAGGCCGTAGCAGATGCCCCAACGCTCGTATTTGATGTCGATGAAGCAGCCCAAGGACGTAGTGTCCTTGATGTCGCCGACGAAGAGCATCTTGGTGTGGATGGGACCGGTCTTGCGTTTAACATCCCAGGTCTTTTCTTCCCAGGCTTCGATCTCGTTCTCGGCGATGTTGCCGGAAGCGACGAGGATCTTAACTACGTCATCTAATGTCGGTTTATCTTTGCATACGAGGATCAGTTTGGTGTCTGACATTTGGTACTCCTTTTGGGCGGCGGGGCTTCAGAATTAAGCGGGGCCGAAGTTACTTTCTATCGATCACGCAATGTCGTGGATTCTTGCGATAAGCGTCTGAACTTCCTTCTGGACCTTTTCGAGCTTGACGCACATCTCGGAGCGGTCGGC
>JAEEGL010298265.1_pt1 | contig 15715 bp, 19 predicted proteins | sample 9134231 | NCBI WGS metagenome assembly JAEEGL01 (sample SAMN16246548, study PRJNA631951) | gut metagenome | biome: gut microbiome; feature: rumen; material: fiber-attached | host: Bos | place: Iran: Karaj | collected 2018-10
CGATGAAGGACTTCTACGAGATCAAGGACCGCGTCAAATGCATCTCGCCCGACCGCTTCGACGACTGCATCGAGAGCCTGATGGGCAGATACCCGAAGCCCCATGAAGACGTCTACGGCTGGATCAATTCGGACTACCATTTTGAAAAGAAAAGCGATGAATAAAGACAGGAAGAAGACAGACAGAATCTTTGCGGCCGTACTTTTTCCGTCCTTTACGGCGACCAGACAGATGGCAGGCATGTACGAGAAACTCAGATCCTGCTTCTGTACATATTGAAAAGCGTTTTCTGGATCTTTCTTTCCGCATCCGGAATGAAGGCACGATCATAGAGAAGGAGACAAATTTATGGCAAAAATGAAAATGATCATCGACTGTGATACCGGCGTCGATGACGCGCTGGCGATCACCTACATCCTCGCCAATCCCGACATCGAACTTCTGGGTGTCACAACGACCTTCGGCAACGTCAGCGTCGAGCTGGCGACGAAGAATTCGCTGCTGATCACAGAGCTTTTTGAACGGGAAGAGGTTCGTATCTGTCCGGGCGCTTCGCACAGCTGGCTGAGCGATCGCTTCATACAGCACAGCGTCCCAAACGTTCACGGCTACAACGGCATCGGCGACGTCGACCTCGGGGAACCAAAGAGAAAGGCGGACGAGAGTTCTGCCGTCGACTTCATTCTGGATTCTGCCAGAAAATACGGGAAGGATCTGCACCTGGTCTTCGTCGGACCGCTGGTCAATCTGGCCGAGTGCATCAAAAAAGACGAAGCTGCGCTGAAGGAGGTCGGCCGCATCACGATCATGGGCGGTGCCCTCACGATTCAGGGCAACCGGGACATCTACAGCGAAGCCAACATCGCCGAAGACCCGGCGGCTGCGAAGTTCGTCTTTGCTTCATCGCTGCATCTGGACATCGTGCCGCTTGACGCGACGCTCAAGACGATGTTCAAGGTCAGTGACATCAGAAACTGGAAGGGCATCAACTTCAAGGGTGAAAGCATCTACGGCATCGCCCGCTACTACTACATGAACGAATACGAGGATGAAAACATCGGCGGCGCCATGCACGACCCGCTGGCGGCCTTCGCCAGCTACGATCCCTCGATCATTACCGACTGGTTTTCCTGCAACCTGACGGTCGAGGAGACGGGCCGGACGATCGCGTCCTTCGAGGAGCTCAATCTGCCGGTGAAAAGACACCGGGTCGCCCTCGACGTCGATACGGAAAGATTTACAAAAGAATATATTCGCCTTGTGACCGATCTGATTGAAAAGTGAGAGTCGGTCTATAATAGAATCATAGGAAACAATTTTCGGAGGATTGCAACATGTTAATAGAAGCTTTCGGCTATCTGGGATCGCTCCTGGTACTGGTATCGATGCTGATGACGTCGGTGGTCAAGCTCAGGATCATCAACACCATCGGCAGCGTCATCTTCACGATCTACGCCTTCATCATCAAGTCCTATCCGACGGCGCTCATGAACTTCTGCCTCGTCCTGATCAACCTGCGCTTCTTGTGGAAGATGTCCAGGATGGGCAAGGAGTATGAAGCCGTCGAAGTCAAAAACAGCGACGTGCTTCTGAAATATCTGCTGGATCACTACAGGGACGACATGCAGAAGTGCTTCCCCGGACAGGAAGTCTCGCTCGATGACATCAACCGCGCATACGTCGTTCTCTGCCAGGGCAAACCGGTCGGCATGAGCCTGGGCAAGGTCGAAGGCGATACGCTCGACCTGAAGCTGGATTACTCGATTCCGGAGTTCAGGGATTTCTCGATCGGCTCCTTCCTCTTCGATTACATCGCCAAGACCGACGTGAAGAAGATCACCTACGCCGGACCCGACGAGAACCACAGGGACTACCTGAACTCGCAGGGCTTCGTGAAACAGGGCGATATCTACGTCAAGGAATTGTAAAAATAAAAAACTTCCCATCCGGGAAGTTTTATTCTGCATAGAATTCTTTCAATTGTTCATAGGCGCGCTCTTCCCGCGCTTTTCTGATGGGCGCAGGCCCTTCGTGTCTTGCGCAGAGTCCGGCCGCGATGTTGGCGTATAAGACGATGTCTTCCGGATGCTTTCCCTCGCACACCGCGTATAAGGCGGCGGCTGTGGAGCAGTTGCCGCAGCCGGTGACATCGACGGCTTTTTCGGGATCGCAGGCCTTTAAGGAAACGATCTTTCCCTCTTCGATCCAGGAAGAACCGTTCTCGCCCTCCCTGAGAAAGCAGGGAATGTTCAGATCCATGATTTCTGCAACGGCTTCATCCCGAGAGGAGGCGCCGAAGAAGGCGGAAGCCTCGTCGAGGTTCATCGAATAGAAATCGACTTTCTTCAGATCGTTCAGAACGATCTCGTGTTTGGAAGGATCCTTGGAGGAGAAAGTCGGCGGTTCCCACATGATCTTCATCGCCGGGGCGAGTCTTCTGATCTCTTCGATCTCTTCGAAGATCTTCTCGCCGGCAGCCGAATCGAGATAGAGGCCTTTCGTCTCTTTATTTAAAAAGGGCTTCAGCTTTTCAAGCGAGGTCCGGCAGTTCTCGTTCTGCAAGGCGAAGTAGTCTTCGCCGTGGATCGAGGTTTCATTCCAGGTGCCGTCCTTTTCATATTTCAGCAGCGTGTGATGGGTGTGGGGCATCGTCAGATAGACGCCCTCCTTCGATATGCCGTTTTCCTCAAAATACGCTCCGTAAGCGTCGAAGAAATCATCGCCCCCGGAACTTAAGAACAGGATGGAATCCGTATAGAGGCCGATGCCGCCGTAGGCGAAGATCGCACAGCCGCCGAGCCTGTTGTCTTTCCTTGATCCGTCGAGATAGAGGATGTCGTTGATGATGGAGACGCCGGCGGCAATGTACTCGTAAGCCATCAGATCCCCCTCATCTTCCCTTCATAGAAGACGTACATGATCTCGTGCTTGATGCCCAGGCTTCCGCCGTTCAGGCAGATGTGAGGCTCAAAAGTGACCAGCTTATGATGGGAAACGATATTGACGTTTACGCCTTTATCGATCGTGACGCGGTCCTTCTGGTCGTTCTCGATCGTGTGTCCGTAATTGCCGTGGTAATCGCAGTTGTGGTATCCTTCCTGCTTCACGAAATCGTCGATGACTGCGTGAAGTTCCTCGAAGGTCGTGTTCTCATTGACGGTGTCGATGAACAGCCGATGCAGCTTCATTTCCGTTTCCATGCCCCGTACGATCTCTCCGTTATGGCAGCTTCTCCAGTCGATGATCTTGCCGTTTTCCATGACGAAGGACCGCGCGAGATCGCCCCAGCCGCTCTTGATCATCGGGGCGACGTCGATCGTGATGAGGTCGTCTTCTTTGATCGTCTTCCCGGCAAAAAGAGGCGAGGGATCCTCGTGGGCGGAATAGGCCGTGAGATCGCCGAAGAGGATGAGCGCGGGATCGTTGTGGATCCACCAGCCTTGAGAGCCAAGATCGCTCATATAGCGAGCGCATTCTTCGTGAATCGTCTCTCTGTCAAGTCCCGGCTTTAAGAAAGTCTTCATGTGTTTCAGGCAGGCCCTGGCGATGTCCTGGGCCTTCAGGATGTTTTCGATGTCGACATCTGTATCCTTGAAATGCCTCTTGAGATCTTCTGCATTCATACCTTGATTGTAGCAGATTCATTGCTTCAGACAGCGTCTGAATATTTCCGTTGCATTCTTCATCCAAATGTATTAAAGTATAGGTACCTATGAAGAGCACACGAGAGACAAGCTCTGTGACTGTGCAGCAACCTGGCATGCCAAGGTGCTAAAGCTTGAACGATGGGTGACATTGTTTGAAGTGAGGTCTCGTCATAGGTGATGAGACCTTTTCTTAGGTTAGAAAGAAGGACATATGAAGTTATTTTCAAACGAGATCGTCTTCAGAGGACATCCCGACAAGGTCTGCGACCAGATCTCTTCGGCCATTCTGGACGAGTGCCTGAAACAGGACGAGGGAAGCAGGTGCGGCATCGAAACGGTGGGCGGCAAGGGAGTGATCTTCATCACCGGCGAGATCACGACGAAGGCGGTATTCAGCGCTGCTAAGATCGCCAGAAGAGTATTGCGCGACATCGGCTACCGCGACGACTACGAGATCATCGACAACATCGGCCGGCAGTCACCGGATATCGCCCTGGGCACAAACGACGAAGTTGCGGGGGCCGGCGATCAGGGCATGATGTTCGGCTATGCCTGCAACGACACGCCGGAAATGCTTCCGACGGCGATGGTCATCCTGCAGAAGCTGGCGGAGAAATACGATGAGCTTGTACATACCCATGAGGATTTCTATCCGGATGGCAAGGCGCAGATCACCGGCATCTACGACGACGATTTCAACATCCGGGCCATCAAGGATTTCACCATCTCCTACAACAATTCCGAGAAAAACAGGGAAGAGACGGACCGGATTCTCGAAGACTATGCGACGGCCCTCTGCGACAGCTACGGGCTCAAAGTCGAGCGCTTTCTGATCAACCCGACCGGAAGGTTTCTGATCGGCGGCTTCGAGGGCGACGCCGGACTCACCGGCAGGAAGATCGTCGTGGATTCCTACCAGTCCTTTGCCAACGTCGGCGGCGGCTGCATGAACGGCAAGGATCCTTCCAAGGTCGACCTCTCGGGCGCCTACATGGCCAGGGTCTACGCGAAGGAACTTTTGAAGAAATACGATCTGAAATGGTGCGAAGTCCAGCTCTCTTATGCGATCGGCATGCGGAGTCCCTTAGCCATCTATATCGATTCCGACAAAGGCAATCTGCAGCCGGAAGAAGAGATGTATGAAAGAGGCGAACCGAAGCACATCATCGAAGAACTCGGCTTAAAGCACATCTCCTATGAAAAACAGGCCCGATACGGACATTTCCATTCGTGACAGATGATAGAATAGAAGGCAGAAGAACGTTTCTGCAATGAAGAAAAACAGCCGAAGAACATCAAAGAAGAAGTATCCTTTTCCGCTTCTCGACAGCACGCAGCTCAAGCTGATCGCCATGGTCTCCATGGTCTTTGACCACGTCGGCGACAGCTTCTTTCCCGAACAGATCTGGATGCGCGTGATCGGACGGATCGCCTTTCCGGTCTTCGCCTTCTGCATCGCCGAAGGCTTTGAGAAGACGCGCGACCGTAACAGATATCTCGTCCGCCTTGGCCTCTTCGCTCTGGTCAGCGAGATTCCCTTCGATCTGGTCACAAGCGGAAAGGTCCTGGAATTCTCCCATCAGAACATCATCCTGACGTTCTACTGGGCTTTGCTGGGACTTCTGTGCTACGAAAAGCTGAAGGCGAAAAAGACGAAGGTGTATAGGATTGCCGCCGTCCTCGTCCTGCTTTTCTTTGCGGCGTCTTCCCTGCTCTCCGGGATGGACTACAACATCCTGGCGATCGGGATCATCGACATCTTCTACCTGCTCAGAAAAAAGAGCCATCTGCTTGCCTGTCTGACGGCGATGGCCTTCCATGTGCTGTTGAGAAACGTAGGGATCTACTGGTTCGGGTTATTGGGCTTTCTCCCGATCCTGCTGTATAACGGCAAGCGGGGCAAGGGCCTCAAGAAGCTCTTCTATCTCTTCTACCCGGGCCATCTTCTGCTGATATGGCTCATCAGAACGGCGGTCCGCTAGACGGAAAGGGAAGTATGTATGAAAAAGGTGATTGTCGTGTTGTGCGTCCTGTCGCTCGTTCTGTGCGGCTGTCGGAAGAAGGAGGAAACGGAAGTGAACGGTGATACTTCAAGAATCGAAGGTACGAAGGTCGGGATGGAGGACATCAGCGACTTCTACTACACCTACGAAAACATCAACTACAACGCGTTCTATCAGCGCTACCGCTTCTATACCGAAGAGGGAAAGCACTTCTTCTTTCACGAAACCAGGGAGAGAAAGGACGACTACGGTCCCTGTGAGGAAGCGGATGCGACGAAAAAGGGCGAATTTGAGTTAAGCGATGAACAGTGGTCCGCCTTCTACGACCTGATCAAGGACGGAAAGGCGAACAAAAGAAACGATCTCGCCGAAGACGGCGATTCCGGTCCCTGGATGTTTATCTATTCGGAAAAGCTCGTCAAGGAAGGCTACGAGTATCACTTCGCCTCCTATGACGCGCGCTGCAGGTTCGAGGATTTCTGCGCTTCACTGGCCGGCTAGACAGCAAAGGAAGAAGCTTCATCGATATTCACGATCTCACCGTCGATGGAAAACCGGACGCTGGGATCTTTTTTTGTGACAGAAATAATGGTCTTTCCGTTTTCTTCCTTCACAGAATAATCGCACGCATCCCGTTCAAGCCAGAAGTCGCCGTAGCTGACGTAGTCGCTCAAGAGAGCGCCTTTTTCCCTGGCGTAGGCGACGATGGCGGGGTAGACCTCTCTTGCGTATAAACCGAAATACTGCGGATGGCAGAAGAACAAAAGCGGGAGTTTCTTTTCGATCTTTCCGTCAATTAAAGTTTTATAGGAATCAATGATCTCTTCGCTCGTCGGTGCGGGCAGTCCGCGTTCCTCGTTGCGGCCGATGAGGCGGCAGACGTTGAAGCCGTCGCACGGAATCTGCACAGGCGCATCGAAATCGCCTTCGCAGATTGGGAAGTAGGGGTAGTCGTCGATCGCGAAACCGAAGTCGCGGCTGTGGCGGTAGCCGCAGTCTTTCAGGGCCTTTCCCAGATTGTGGCTGTACATGCCTCTTGGCGCGGCGTATGTCCTGTCGAGAGTCAAACCCAGGGAGCTCACCCAGCCTTCCACGTCTCTCAGGTCATTGACGTTGTCTTCATAGGAATCCTTGGCATTGTGGATGGAACCGTGGGAGCCCAGAAGGTTCCCTTTGGCGATCTTCTTGAGTTTTTCCTTCACGTCCGGATCGCTTTCGCACAGCTGTCGGTTGATGTAGAAGAGGAATTTCGTATCCGTCTGTTCAGAGACTTCGATGAGATTGTCGACACCCTGGCTCAGAAGACCGTCGCCGTCGATGCTGTAGGCGAAGAGGGATGTCGCGCCATCCGGGAAGTACCAGAGGGAAATGTAGGGATAGCCCGCCATGTGCATCGCCTCCGCCAGGATCTGCCTGAGTGCGGATGCGATCTTCTGCTTGTCGATCGAAGAAATGCGCTCGTCGAAGTCGATCAGCTCGCTGGTCTGACGCAGATCGCTTCCTTCGTATGTCAGAAGCTGTACCAGCGGGATACCGCTGTAGATGATGGTCCCCTTGCCGTATTGCCTGTACAGGAAGACGGGATAGAAGCCGGGCCGCCTTCCCTGTTTGATGCTGCGGTTTTCGTGCAGGGTCACTTCGCCCTTTCCCTCTCCGGCAAAGACACAGACGGAGGAACAGATCCTCGCCTTTCCTTCGTTGAAGTCCTTCAGGTCGATGTGCTCGACGGCTGCCTTTGCAAGAAAGCCCGCGTCGAAGCGGAAGGTGTTTTTCGCAGCACCCGAGACGATGGCGATGCCGCCGTCTTCGACGCAGCCGTACGCCCAGTCGGGGAAGACGTTTTCAAAGCAGGTCACCGCATGATCGCTTTTATCTTGAACGATATCATAGATCGCCTTTTCCTGGCGCAGCAGCTGTTCAAAGCCGCCGCTGTATTCGCCGACTAATGGTCTGTAGATCGCAAACGCTGGTTTCATAGGAGCACCTTCCTTCCGTTACAATTTAATGATATCCGCTTTGTATCCCTGAATGAAACACAATTAACCCGAAAAACGTGTTACAATGTACCCCGTGGACAAAAGAAGAATCAGAGTTGTCAGTGCCGATATCGACGCCACGCTGACCTGGATGGGCAGCGGTCTTTCCGATCTCAACCGGAAGGCGATCAACGACCTGCAGGAAGCGGGTATTCTTTTCGGTCTGGCTTCAGGCAGATCCTATACGGATCTGAAGAACTATCCCGAAGTATGGAAACTGACAAAACCCGTGGATTTCTTCATCGGTCTCAACGGTTCTTCGCTCTATGACCGTCAGACGGGAAAAGACGAGCTGTTCTTCGAGATCGAAAGGGAAAACATCAAGCGCATCGTCGAAGAGATCGACCGCCTGAATCTCGACAGCCACATTTACGTCGACGGCGTCACCCTCTTCTCCAAGCCAAGCGCTCACTATTATCGCATCAGGGAGATCGGCTATCGGGACATCCGCCTTGCCAGCGATCTCTCTGAGATGTACGAACGAAACACTTCCAAGATCCTGATCAACGTCAAGGATGAAGAAATGGAAGCCACAAAGGAGCACTTCCGGCCGATTCTGGAAGAGACCGGGAATACCGTCAAGCTGATCAGGACCTCGCCCGGCGCAATGGAATTCGTCCCGGCGCAATCCAATAAATTCTATGCGTTAAAGAAATACTGCGACCGCTATGCGATCCCGATCGAAGAGACGGCGGCGTTCGGCGATACGACCAACGACAATGAGATGATTGAAGGTGCCGGACTTGGCGTATGCATGGCCAACGGCACGGACGACACAAAGGCACTGGCCGATGTGATCACGGAGTATCCGGCGTCTGAAGACGGCTTCGCGCGCTACGTCTACCAGTACATTCTCTAGACACACTTCGGTGTGTTTTTTAATTAAAAAAAGCGTCGTCACTCCGTTTCCAGAGAGATGACGACACCTTTTCTTTCCATATAGTAGCTGCAGAGTCCTCTGGTCCCGAAGACCTGGACATCCGCATCCGGATATTCCGCAAGGACCATTTCCTTTAAGCGCTTTGCGGCTTCCTCGTTTTCCGTGTGGGTGATGATGGCCTTTCCGCCCTTGTAGCCCGCCTTTTTCGATTCCTCGAGCAAGGCGTTCAGGCACTTCTTTTCGCCGCGGGCCTTGCCGGTGACGGCGATCGTTCCTTCCTGCGTAGCCGTGCCGTAGACGCCGATGTTGAGGACGTTGAGCGTTGCGGCGACAGCCTTGTTGACGCGGCCGTTCTGGGCGAGATTGTGGATCGAGAAGAAGGAGAAGAAGAGCCTCGTCGTCTTCGTGTATTCCCTGATCTTCTCGTCGATGGTCTCAAAGTCGAGTCCCTCATCCATCAGCTGCTTCAGCTTCTGCAGAAAGAGGATCTCTTCGCCGCCGGTCGACAGCGAATCGATGACCGAGACCTTGGCCTTCGGGTTTTCTTCCCTGTACATTTCCGCCGCGGACATGGCGCTGTTGTAGGAGCCGGAGAGGGCGGAAGTGATCGTCATGGCGAAGATCTCGTCGGAACCCCTGAAGGCGTCCAGCCAGGCGTCGATCGGCGGACAGGAGGTGTAGGACCTGTCTTTATACTTCGCCAGATAGTCCAGCATTTCCGTGACGTTGAGTTTCTCGTCGTCGAGGAACGAACGCTCAGCAGTATAGATGGTCAGCGGTACCGTTTTAAAATCCCCGTGTTCCATGGTGTAGAGATCACAGGATGAATCAGCTACGATGCGCATAGAAAAACCTCCTATATATACGCAAATTGTATGAGCTTTCCATTCGTGATAAAATATACAAAAAGGGGATAAATGTCACATTTGTGACAGATAACACCATAATGTAACATATGAGAATCAAGACGGAACGAAGCAGCAGATCGATCAACACCCGTCTGGCGATCGGCGAAGCCATCCTGGACGAGCTGCAGGAAAAAGAATTCAACCGGATCAGAGTATCGGACGTCATACGCCGGGCGAAAGTCTCGCGTATGTCCTTCTACCGATACTATGAGAATCTTTATGATGCCCTCTGCGACTATCTCAACATCGTCGTCAACGGCTACATGATCGAAGGCGGGGAGAAGGAAGATCCCGACGTCTTCATGCAGCTGGAACACATCGAGTTCTCTTTGAACTATTTCGACCGCTATGCCCGCTACTTCCTGACCCTGAACAGGCACGGGCTCTACAACATCATGATCGATGCGGTCAACGAATACATGATGAAGAACATCTTCCCGCAGAAGAAGCTTCACATGTTTGAACTCTACGCCTATGCGGGAGGCCTGCTGAACTCCTTCATGAAGTGGGAAGAGGACGGCAAGCGGGAGAGCGCCCACAGCGTCGCGGAGACGATCTACCACCTCTTCTCCCGCCACGAGGAGAAAATATGAGGATTGAAAAAGACAATCTGTGCATAAGAGATGCCGTTGCCGAAGATGCGAAGACGCTGGCGACATGGTGGAACGACGGAAGCGTCATGGCCCACGCTGGTTTTCCCTTTGGCCTTGGCATCAGCGAGGAAGAGATCATCGAGTCGCTGTCGAAGGACGACGACGCCATCAGAAGAAGGCTGATCATCGAATACGAGGGGAAAAAGATCGGCGAGATGAGTTATTCCAGGAAAGAAGATTCTGCCCGGATCGGCATCAAGATCTGCGAAGCAGTGTATCAGGAAAAAGGCCTCGGCCGCATCTGCCTGAGCCTTCTCATACGGGAGCTCTTCGATAGAGGCTATCCGAAAATCGTCCTGGATACCAACCTCAACAACACCCGTGCGCAGCATGTCTATGAACTGCTGGGCTTTGAGAAGAAGAGGATCAACATCGATTCCTGGAAAGATCAGACCGGAAAGCTCAATTCCTCTGTCGACTACGAACTGACCGAAAAAGAATTTCACGACTATGCCAAAGGAGAAACGATATGATCACCCAGATCTATTCCATACAGACGGTTGAAGAAGCGCTCGAATGCATCGAGTGCGGCGCCGACTACATCGGCCTGTCCATCGATACCGGTGCCGATTTGCCTTCGCAGGTCGATCTGAAGACGGCAAAGGAGATCTTCGACGCGATCGGCGATAGGACAAAGAAGGTCGTGATCTGCGTGACGGACAGCGACGAACCAATATACGAACCCGTCTGCTATCTGAAACCGGACGTCATCCACCTCTGCGGCTACGAATACAGGGCCACCGAGGAATTCGTCAGAAAGATCAAGGAACTCGTCCCGGGCATTGAAGTGCTGCAGGCCATCGGCGTGGAGGATGAATCCTCCATCGAGGAAGCGATCCATTATTCGAAGTTCTGCGACACGCTGATCCTGGACTCTGTCGACCGCAGCATCAACGGCATCGGCGCCGCCGGATTCGTCAACGACTGGGACATCGACGCCAGGATCGTCGAGGCTGCTTCCTGCAAGGTCATTCTGGCCGGCGGACTTTCGCCCGACAACGTCAGGGAGGCCATCCTGAAAGTCAGACCCTGGGGCGTGGACTCCTTCACGAAGACCAGCGATATTTTCCCGGATGGGAGAAGCCGCAAGAACAAGGAAAAGGTGAAGGCCTTTATCGATAACGCCAGAGCGGCGTTTAAAGAGATTGAAGATGAGTAAAGTACTGTGCATTGCCGACAGCTGTGCCGACATCCTGATACCCTATGGCGAATTAAAAGAAGGAAGAGACGCTTCCGTCTCTTTTTCCTGCGGCGGTTCCGGTGCCAACAGCGTCTATGCCCTGGCAAGACTCAATGTACCGGTCGCCTTCTGCGGCAAGGCCGGAAAGGACCTCTATGGAAAGGAAATGAAGCGCCAGCTGGAAAAAGCCGGTGCCGATACGGAATACTTCATTCTCGACGAAGACATGGTATCGACGCAGATCCTGGTCGTCATCGACGAGAATCGCGACCGCTTCCCGCTGCTGATGCCCAGAGAAGAACCCTCCTATCTGCAGATCGGCAGGAAAGATCTCGATGCGATCGATCTGAGCAAGACAGACTGTATCTTGAGCAATGGAATGATGCTGTTTGACGAGCCCGCGGCGCCTGCGATCTGCGATTTCCTGAAAAAGGCGCACGAAGACGGAATCAGAATCGTCATCGACATCAACTACCGCGTCGAGACGCTGCACAAGGATCAGAGATATCTGAACGCCGTCCTGGAAATTGCCGACCACATTCTGGGATCGAAGGAGGACGACTTCCTGCCTCTGACGAAAGAGGCGGACATCGAAAAAGCCGTCTGTCATTTCCGCAAGGAACAGACCCTCGTCGTCCGCACGAAGGAGGGATCGACCATCTATCACGAAGGAAAACAGTATTATACAGATCGCTTTGAAGTCGAAGTGGAAGACACGCTCGGCGCCGGCGACGCCTTCAACGCCGGCTACATCTACGGACTCGTCGATCATCAGGACGAAGAAACGTGCGGCATCCTTGGCTGTGCAGCCGCCGCATATTGCGTAAGCGGCAAAGGCGCAAGGCATGTGCCCTTAGAAAGCGAACTGCTGAAAATGCTGAAAGAAAGAAGACAGAAAGAACGATAGATCATGCCGCTGACCATCAGACAGGAAGATATCCGAAATATCAAGGCCGACATCGCCGTCAATCCGACCGACCGTTTTCTTTCGGCCTCCAAAAACATCGACCTCTTCATCAATCAATTCTCGAACGAGCGTTTAAATAAAGAACTCTCTTCCCGCGCACCGATCGAAGCGGGCGAAGCCATCATCACGGACAGCTTCGGCTTTGGGAAGTTTTGCTACATCATCCACACCCGTGTACCGCATTACATTGACGGTGAACAGAACGAAGAAGAAGCGCTGGCTTCCTGTTTCAGGAACAGCCTGGCTCTGGCAAAGGAAAAGAATGCCGGATCGATCGTCTTTCCCTTGATCTCTGCCGATGAATTCAATTTCCCCAAAGGCAGACCCCTGAAAGTCGCAACTGACGTCATCACTTCCTTCCTGCAGGAAAACGAGATGAACGTCTTCCTGCTGGTCGATGGTAAAGACAGCTTCGATACGGCGGACAAACTCTTCCTGGATGTGAAAGACTATCTGGAAAGAAAGCTGCGGCCGCAGCCGTCGATGTCCATGCATGTGGGAAGCTCCTCCAAACAGGAAAGGCCAAAGCAGGAGAAAAAGAAAAAAGAGTATGATTCTGCGAAATACGAAAAAGAAGCGGAATTAATAGAGGCGGATTATTTTTACAGCGGAGACATCACTTTTGAACCGGACGAATCCTTCTCTGAATGTCTGGTACGCATGATTGATGAAAGAAAGCTGAAAGATCCCGAAGTCTACAAGCGGGCAAACATCGACCGCAAACACTTCAACCACATCATCAATACAAAGAACTACCAGCCGAAGAAAGAGACGGCGATCGCACTGGCGATCGGCATGAAGCTGAATCTGAATGAGACGAAAGAACTGCTGAACAAGGCGGGTTTTGCCCTGAGCGACGCCTTCGTCTTCGATCAGATCATCCGCTACTGCATCAGAAACCGCATCTACAACATCTTCGACATCAACGAGCTGCTGTTCAAGTTCGACCAGAAGACGCTGGGCTGTTAAATGTCGTTTCTGAAACGACCTTTTCGCTTCCGAAAGAAAATATGATGTGATCGTAGAGATACGATCACATTTTTAAAAAGGAGGAAGAAAAGAAAATGAAAAAAGATCTGACAGAACTTGTATTTATCCTCGACCGCAGCGGTTCGATGTCGGGACTGGAATCCGACACGATCGGCGGCTTCAATTCCTTCGTTGAAAAACAGAAGGAGGTCGACGGCGAATGTCTGGTCTCGACCGTCCTGTTCAACCAGAAAAGCATCGTCATTCACGACAGGGTCTCGTTGAAAGAGATCGAAAAGATGACAAGAAACGATTATCTGGCCTCGGGAACGACGGCTCTGATCGATGCGATGGGGGATGCGATCCACCACATCAGAAACGTCCACAGGTATATCCGGAAGGAAGACGTCCCCGAACAGACCATCTTCATCATCATCACCGACGGTCTCGAGAACGCTTCGACGCGCTATTCCTCGGACGAGGTCAAGAAGATGGTCTCAGCGCAGAAGGAAGAAGGCTGGGAATTCCTCTTCCTGGGCGCCAACATCGACGCCGTCGAGACCGCAAAGCGCTATGGCATTGATGAGGACCGTTCCGTGGACTTCGTCTGCGACGAAAAGGGCGTGGGGAACAACTTCGAATGTCTCGACAGGGCAGTGAAGAGCGCCCGCGTTAGCAAACAGATGGACTGCGATTGGTCCGAATCGATCAGAAATGATTACAAAGAAAGAAAAAAGTAAGAAGCCGTCGAATTTCCGTTGACTCGAAATCTATATCTGCATATCATAGATTACAGTATGGAGAGAAGATGCTATGGACGTTAAGGGAAAGACCATCAAATCAAGGGCGAGCGGTGTGACCGGCAAGATCACCGATATCGACAGAAAGGGCCTGAAGATCACCTTTACAGGCCTGCAGGATGTCACCATTCCTCTTGCCAAGGCGGAAAGTCTCCTGATCATGGATGAAGAGACGCTGGCGGAGATCAACGCACTTCTCAGAGACGCCGGCGGCGAAAGCCAGGAAGAAACGAAGGAATCCAAAGTCCAGACCTACATGGACAACTATGAAGAGGAAGAGGAGGAAGACGAAGAAGAAAACGAAGAAGAACCTCCTGTCCGGATGGATTTCGACAACGAAGAATAATAAAAAAGGCCTGCGGGTCTTTTTCTTATACTTGAATGAACCGTAAGGTCGTTGAAAACGAAATTGTGTCCGCAAACCAATAAAAAAATATCCGCGAGGGATATTTCTGGATCTTTTTAAGCTTCTTCGATTTCGAAACGGTTGTTTTCTGCTTCGCCCATGGACGCCAGCAGTTCGATCTCGTTATTGGCAGCTTTTTCGGAAACGTATGTCTTGGCACCGGCTTTGTCCGGAGAGCTTATGAAGTGACCTTCTTTTTTGGAAACTTTGCCGACATAACCTGTCTCGTTGCTATAGATGTTGATCCATTTCAGATTACATTTCATTTTTGTTTTGTTGCTCCTTTGTTTAATACTTTGATTCAGGCTGTATATAAATACACACCAAATAAGATTGTAGCACAAAAATGTTAGTTGTTTTTACTTTTTTGAAACATATGTTCAAATAAGAAGGGCAATCATAATGACTTGCAAAGAACAATACGGACAAGAAAAAACGCAATCACTTATTATACCGATTTAATAGATGCGGCATACGTTTCCGAACAGTGTTTGTTAATAAGCCATTACGTATCTCAGCTTTTCAGACACTTCTCCAGACACACGAGTTTCACATCCGGGATCCCGTTAAAGACGCAGGGCACGATATCGACTTCTTTATAGCCAAGTTTTTGATACATGGCTCTAGCCCTTTCGTTTTTCGCGTTGGTATCCATGCGTAATTCCTTACAGCCGTTTTTCAGGGCATAATCTTCATAAAAGACAACAAAGGCTTTGCCTAAACCTCTTGCCTTATGCAGAGGATCGACGATCAGGGTATGCAGCACCATGACCTCATCATCTTTTGCTTCATTTCTCCATCTGGCATATTTATAATCAGGAACCTGAATCTGATTGATGATGGCCGTTGCCACAACTTTATCTTCATCGACCATCACGAAAAGATCACCTCTATCAAGGGAATCTTCGGCTATCTTACGGACGGGATAGACACCTCTGATCCAGCCGATCACAGCTTTTCCAGCTTCTTCTTCATCATGGATGCGTTCATAGATCGCTTCGATCTGATCAATATCCTGTTTTACCGCTTTTCTGATCTGCATATTATTATGATAAATCTTTTATTTGGTCATCAAACCGCGCTTTAGTGAACAGCCATACACACCCGAGTATAATCGTTATACAAATATCCTTTTCAGAACTTATAGGGTTTATTGTTGCATTTCGTTCGTAAACCTATACCTTTATAAACATCTCGACAAATTAGAATTTACCATTTTCCTTTTTTTATTTTTCCTACTATCAACACTATTGCAAATAAACCAGC
>JAEEGL013076062.1_pt1 | contig 15715 bp, 9 predicted proteins | sample 9134231 | NCBI WGS metagenome assembly JAEEGL01 (sample SAMN16246548, study PRJNA631951) | gut metagenome | biome: gut microbiome; feature: rumen; material: fiber-attached | host: Bos | place: Iran: Karaj | collected 2018-10
GAAAGTTATAATAAAGATGATTTAATTTTTTTTTTATTTTTAAGGAATTGTATTGAAAAAGAAACTCAAATTTTATTTGTTGAAAAAGTAAAAGATGATATTAATATTCAAAGAAAATTTTCTTGTAAAAAAAATTTAATTGATACTGAAATATTTTTAAATAAAGATTTATGTTCTAATATTGCATATTGTATTTTTGGTAATGATGAACCAATTTTATATAATTCATTTATGATGAAATGTGGTAATGGCGTTAATGCATATGAATTATTAAAATTTTCACTTGAAGATTTTCATGAAAGTAGAAAAAATCATATTTCAATTCAACAATTAGATAATACAATTGAAAAGAATTATTATTCAAAAATAAGTAATAAAATTAATATCAATAAAAATAATAATTATTATAATGATTATAATAATATAAATGAAAATAATAATAATAAAAATAATGAAAATAATAATTATGATAATAATAATAATATTGTTAATAATAATTATTATGATGAAAATAATTGTAATGATGATATTTTATATAATAATGATAATTATTCTGTTAATTTTTTTTCTACTTATAATATTGAATCAAGATTAAGTTCTTTAAAAGATAATAAATCAAATTCATATTCACCAAGTAATCAAGATATAAGAATAATTATTCACTCTGATAAAAATAATATATATAATAATTTAATAAATAAATATGAAAAAAAATGGAATATAAAAGAAAGAAATAATACTTTAATTGAAATTTGTTCAGAATATTTTAAAAGAAAAGTTTTAATTGATTTATTTGATTCAATATTTTCAAATTTAACAGATGAGATAAAAAACTCATTTGATTTTGATGAAAAATCAAAAAAAATTCAAAATTTAATTTCACAACAATTTTATTATTTACTTAATTGTTTAGTTAGCAATGATTTAAATAAATGGTTTCAATTTTTAAATATAAATAAAAATAATTTATCAGCTCAAACTCATTATAATTTTATTTATCAAATATTATCTTCAATACAAAATTTTAATAGTATTAAAGAACTGACAGAAGATATTTTAGAAGATTTTTCAAAAAATATATTAACAACAGAAGAATTTATGACACAAATTATGAATTTAATTGAAAATAATTTCTAAGTTTTTTAATATAAAAATAAAATATATACAAATTTTTCAAAAATATATTTATAAATTAGTTATTTATAAATAAAAATAATCATAATATTATGTATGATGAAAAAAACAATGAAAATTTAGAAAAATATTGAATTCTTTCCTTTGTTTTTTAATTTTTATTTGATATATCATTATACTTATAGGAAAAAATTTAATTATTCTAATATTATTATATATAAGAAAAATTTTATATTTAATTTTTTTAAATTATTTTAGTTTAAATTTATTTATTATAATATTTTTTAAGTTATTATATCTATTGTATAATAAATTGTTTTTCTTTCCTTATGACTATAAAATATTTACATTATAAAATTTAATGCTTTTTTCCAAAATATAAATGAAATTTATATTAATTAAAATGAAAAATAATCAAAATAAATTTATTAACCTATTATGATGTTTTGGCAACTAAAAATAATAATATATTTAAAAATAATTGTAAATGAAAAATTGTTGTTATAATAGAGTTTACAAGAAAATAATAAATATACTTTATTATTAATTAATATGAATTTAAAAAGAAATAATAAAATAAAAAAAAAAATTAAACCTAAATATTTATCAAAAATAATATTATATAAATTTAACTTTTTTAATAAAAATAAAATCAAAAATTGAATGAATATAAATTAGAATAATCAGAACTAATTATTTTCAAAAAAATTTTTAATAATTTATGAAAACTATTATAAGGAATTGAGAAAGATAATCAAAAAAAATAAAAAATAATAAATATAAACAAAACATATATTTTTATTGAAATCAGTTTGTTTAAAATTTAATTTTATATTTCATGTATGCTGATCCTCTTTTATAAATCTTATCTTTTTTCTAGAAATTTGTACAAATTGATATTAAAAATAAATTAAAAAAAAAAAAGTTATAAAAGTTATGATAATTTTGTTTCATATTTAAAAATATTTAAATTTAATAATTAGTTAAATTTTTCTTTACTATTAAATAAACTTTCTAATTCTTTTAGAGAAAAGTTGATATAGTTCTTAATTATTGATTCATCATTCAGAGAATAAAAAGTATTTAAAGCATTTTTTAAATATTCATTAAATGATAGCTTGTTTAAAATATTTTTAACATTAGAATATTCTTTTTTTTGAGTTATTTTTAATGTTGAAAATACTAATTCAAGTGGAGCATCATTATCAGAAATATTATGGGCCAAATAATTCCCTCTTTCTAAATAATAGTAAATATCATATAGGAAGTCTTTGAATTCATTTACAATTTTATTATTATCATACTTTTTCTCTAATGAATCTAATACTAAATTTAATTTGTAATAGTAATTTTTATTAAGGTTAATATTATATAAAAAAGAAAAACCATCAATAATACCCTTATAAAGGGATCGAATTTTGATTTGTTTTAATTCTGATTCCAAATTTCCTATTCTAACAGTTAAATTGATATTATTTTTTTTCATTTTCATTAATTCTTCATTATTTTTATTTAATTCATCTTGAGTTTCATTTAATTTTTCATTATTTTTCTTTAATTCATCTTTAGTTTCATTTAATTTTTCATTATTTTTCTTTAATTCATCTTTAGTTTCATTTAATTCTTCTATAGTTTTTTTTAATTGGTCTGAATTTTTCTTATTTTCATTTAATAAAAAATTTACTTTTTCACACAAGCTATTATAATCTAACTTCTCCAATGTTAATTCAGTATCATCTTGAGTTTTTGAAACATTTTCAATTTTCTGAATTTTTTGTTGTGATTCATTAGCATTATCTTTTTTTTTTTTTTTTGATTTTTTTTTTGGTTTTTTCTTTTCAAAGTCTTCTTTTTCATAATATTGAGCTAATTCTTCATTAGAAGGATTTTTTATTTGAAATTTTGAATCTTCAAAAAATAGTATATTTAGGTCATTTGGACTAAATTTTAAAGTTAAAAGATTATTAATACAATTAATATCAATGTTTTCTATATTTGATAAATATGTATCAGATACAATTAAATTTGGATAAGCATCTTTTAATTGACTTATAATGGAATTTAATAGGGAATTAATATTATCAGAAAACAAATATATTGATATTTCAATTAACAATATTATATTTATTTCAAATAATTTTGAATAATTCACCAACAACATCTTTTGTTCAGCATTAAAACATAATTTGACTTCTTCCATCAATTTATTCATCAATTTAATCCTATCTTCCATTTTATTTAAGAAACCATCAATAAAAACAATTTTCTTCATATCTTCAATTATCTTCTCATAAATTTCAGTAATTTCATTTGTTACTAATACCATGCATGATATTAGGTTAAGGGCTAATATTTTTTCTGGTTTTTTTTTACATAAACTAGAAAAGTAATCAAATAATTGCTGAAATTCACTCCAGTTGTCATTTATATCAAATTCTTTGAATTCAATAAAATCTTTATCTAAATATTTTCCTATTTCATTCATTAAATTCAGAGCAAAAGTATTCCTCTTTAAAACAGATTTACATTCCTCTTCACATTTTTGTTTTATCAAATCAAGTCTTGCATTTGTATTTTGATTCTCATTTTCATTTTTTGATTCCATATTTGTGTTAATTAAATTAAATTTTTTTTATTCATGCATTATTTATACATTTTTGGCTCAATACCAATATAATAAAAATTATTATAAATATTACAATTGACAAAAATAAAAAATAAATTAATATTGAATATATCAGATAAAAATATATAAAAAATAAATTTGCATAAAAAATAAATCATTTTTCAAAAAGTATATTTTAATTTTATTTAACCTAATAAATTAATATATAAAATTAACAACATTAAATAAAAAAAAATGTCTTCAGAACAAATAATATTCCCATCAAATGAAAATATATCCAATAAAATCAAAAAAAAAGTCCAATGTCCAATATGTGAAAATTTCTTTTCAAATAAAAGTAATTTAAAAACTCATATCTCATCAATTCACAATAAGATTCTTCCATTTAAATGTCCTTTTCCAAATTGTGAAAAAAAATATTCTTCTAATATTCGATTAAATGTTCATATAAGAACACATACTGGAATAAAACCTTTTAAATGTAATATTTGTCATAAATCATTTAATGAAAATGGAAATTTAAAAGCCCATATGTCAAGACATGAAATAAAAAAAAAATTCAAATGTAATTTTTGTGATAAAACATATAAATCAAATGGTCATTTAAAAGAACATATTAATATTATTCATATGAAAGTCAAGTAAGTATTATATTTATATTAATAGAAAACATCAATGTGAGAACTGCGGAAAAAAATTTGGAAAAAAAAGTGTTTTATTAGATCATATTAGAACTCATACAAAAGAAAAACCTTTTCAATGTCCTTTTCAAAATTGCCAAAAAAAATTTGCTGAGAAAGGAAATATGAGAATTCATTATAAAAGACATTTTAAAAATAATAATTTAAACAATTTTAATTTATCTATTTGTAATAGTATGGAAAAAGAAACAATTGATAGTATACATGATAAAGATTGTATTGAAAATAATAATAACAATAAAATTATTAATAATATTAATAATTGTAATATTAATAATAATAATATTAATATTCAAAATATTAATATTAATAATAATAATATTAGTTATATTGATAATAATATATGTAATAATAAAGTTGAGTATGATTGTGATGATTGTAATAAAAATATTAATGAATGGAATGAAATGATGAAAGAAATTACTTATGATAGTTATTTAAATAATTTGGATATTGATAATGAAAAAGGTAAAATTGATAATATGAATTTTTTTATGCTTTTAAGTTCAGAATTAAATCCTAATAAATTTTCTTGATATATATATTACAATTTTTAATTTAAAATTTAATTAAATATTATTATTATTACCTCGAAAGGTATTTTGAATTATATATTCAAATTAATTAGGTAATAAACTTTTGTGTTTTGGAATTAAAAATATTTATTCTTGAATTCAATAAAATAAATTTTTTTATAACTCTTAATTATTTAAATATATAATTATTAAACATTTTTTTTTTGTAAAAATAAAAAAATATATTTTCAAAAATAATTACATTTACAAAAATATTATTTCATATTTCATTTTCAATTGTTCTCAAATCAATTTCTTTATCAATCCAATCTTTATTATAATTTTTTTTAATATTATTATTATTATTTTTTAAAGATTTAGAATTTTTTGATTGTTCAGAAAATGAATAATTATTAAAACTATTTTTAATTTCTTTTTTTGTATTTTGAGATAATTGTTCATTAAATTTTCTTGAAGAATTATTTAAGTAAGAAGAATTATTATTTTCATTTAAATTATTACCAAAACTAATTTCATCATCATTAGTAAAATTTGCTAAATCATTAAAATTTATTTTAGTAATATCCATATTTTTTCCATTAAAGTTAATTAAAATTTTCTCTTTTAAATAATCAGAAATATTATTAGGAGGATAAAAAATAGTAGAAATAAAGACTCCAATTTCATCTAAAGTCCACTTAACTAAATTTGTTTTAATATAAAATTCATATTCTACTGAAAATAAATCATTTATACAACTACAACATAAATATTTTATTAAATTAATATTATTTATTATTTTATAATTTTTGCTCATATTTAAAGCTTCTTTATTAATTGTTTTTCCTTGATAATCTAAATTAAAATTAATTGAAAATTCTTCTTTACTTTTTATTTTAGAATAATCTTCTTTTTTTAATATTTCTATAGGAATTTCAATCATATCATTTTTATTAGGATGTAAAATAATTTTCTTATATAAAATTATTATTGTTGATTCACCTTCCTTATTCCCTTTTTTATTATCTAAATAATAATTTAAATCTATTTTTTCTCCATATAAATAATATTTTTTTGGTAATTTACAATTAACTATTACTTTACTTTTTTTACAACAACATGATGCATTATCATTTTTAGTTATTTTATTTTCTTGTTTGTAATTAAAATCATTTTCATTTTGCCTTATAATTAAAGGTATTTTATTTTTTATAATTTTACCATTTAAATTTTCCATTTTTATTCTTATTGAATAATATACTTCTGCAAATATATTTCTTTCTAATAAAATACACGTACCTGGAATTTTTTTATTTAATTTAAACATAAATGGAAATATATATTGTCCAATATTTATTTTTTCATTTGAAATATTTGTTTTAATATTAAATATTTCTATATTATCATAATATTTATAATTTGATTTTTCTATTTCTTCTTTATCTTTTTCTGATTTTTCTATTTCTTCTTCTTCTTTTTTTTCTGATTTTTCTATTTCTTCTTCTTTTTTTTCTGATTTTTCTATTTCTTCTTCTTCTTTTTTTTTTGATTTAATACTTTTTGAATTATTACTATTTTCATCTTCTGAATCTTTATCATTATTATTATTTGTATTATTTAATTCAATATTTTTAATTTCTTCTTTTTCATTTTCTTCACTTGTATATGAAGTAATATAATCTGGATTTGCTTTTAATATTTTTTTTCCTTTTATTTTAAATTCTATTCCTGGTTTAATTTCTTCTTCTATATTTATATATATATTTCCTTTTATTATTTCACCAGGATAATAATATGAATTTTCTAATTTAATTAAAATAAAATTTTTTTCCATATTTTAAATAAAACAATATTAAAAAAATTTTTAAATATTAAATTAAATATATTTAAATTAAAAATTAAAAAATAAATAATAAAAAAATGTTATCAACATCAAATAGTAATCTATTAAATATAAAACCAAAAAGAATAAATTCTCCTTATAATAAAACCTTAAATTTTCCTCCAAAGCCAAGGCATGAATTTCGATATCATACAAAAAATGGAATAAATCCTCATGATAAAATAATAGAAATTTTTAATATTGAATTTGAAGATGAATTACCATATATTCTCCTAAAATCAAAAGAAGAATTTTTATCAGAAATAAATTCAACATCTGAAATAATATTAAATGAATTATATTCAAATAAAGAAATAATAGAAGAAAAATTTCAAAATATCTTATTAGAAGCAGATAAAATAATAAATGATAAATATATAAAAAATTATAATTTTTTATCAAAAGCATGGAATGAATATGAAAAAAATCCAAAAAAATTTGATTTTCTAAAACAATATAGAAAACATTGTATTCACACTGATGAATATGCATATCATTCATGTGAAACATTAAATTCAAAATTAATAGAAATTCCAGATGAAAAAAATAAAGAAATAATAACACATTTAATATGTATTAATTGTAAAAAATGTTATTTTTCAAATAAAATATTATTATATTGTAATTATGATAAAATTGAATATTTTTCAAGTTATATTTCAAAAGATAAAAATCCAAATATTTTACCAGCAACTTGGGAAAAATATCATTGTTCAAATATAATAAATGATACTATGAAATGTTTAAAATGTAAAAATATTTTATATTTAGATTTAAATACAAATTATTTAATTTGTATAAATAAAAATTGTGGATTTAGAGCAAAACCAAATAGTATAATATGGAATTGTGGAATTTGTAAAAAAGAATTTAAAAGTAATGCTAAAATATTTAATCCTATGGAAATGCAAGTTATTAAAAGATCAATTAAATTAGCTTTATTATTTAAAAAGAAAATTTATCCTAATGAATTACCTTGTTGTAAAATTAATAATATTAAAGAATTAAATTTTTATCATAAAGATGGATGTAATGGAGAATTATATAAAGGAATTTTAAATAAAAAAGAAATTATAGTTTGTTCTAAATGTAAAGCTATGAATTTTTCTGATAAATTTTATTGGACTTGTCCTTTATGTAAAACACGTTTTAGAAATAAAAAAAGTTATTGGGGAACTTTATTTGAAAAAAAAGATGATTATTTAATTGATGATAAATTTCCTGGTTTAAGAGGAAAAACTGGAGAAAAGAGAATTTCTTTTAATGGAAGATTATTTTTTAATTATAATTATTTTGATAAATCAAATATAAATAATAATCAAAATAATAATAATAATAATAATTTAAATATAAGAAGTAGTTCTGGAGGAGTTAAAATTTTATCTTATAATCAAAGGAATAATTCAATTGAAAATGATTCTTTTTATAGAAATAATTCTGGATTAAATAATCAAAGTATTAATAATTTAAAATCTTTTTCTAAAAATTTAAATATTGATGATAATCATAAAATGACTAAAAATAATAGTTATAATAAAGGTCATAATTTTAAAAAATTAGATAATCAAAATAATTTTAGCAATAATAAAGGAAAAAAACAATATCAAACTCTAATTGAAATTTTAGAAGAAAGAGATGGAAAATCTAGAAAAGGAAGTTCTAACCAAAGACTATATAATCATAAGAAAAGTAATTCACAATGCAATTTTTCAAATGATGAATTGAATATTAAAAATAATATTAGTTTTGTGAATAATAATAATAATAATATTACAAATATTTCTTTAGTTAATAATAAAAATAATAATAAAAATTCTAATTTTTCTTCTACTAATATTAAAAGAGTTACTTTTAATAAAAATGATTATTTTTATAAATCAAAATCAAAAGATGAAAAGACTTTAAATGAAGAAATAAATAAAATAAAACAAATGAATTCTTTAAATGAAACAATTGAAAATCTAAATGAAAACAATTTAAATGAATATAACAATAATAATTTAATAGATAAAAAATTAATATTAAATATTCAAGAAGCAAATAATAAAAAGATTAATAAAAATCTCATAAATATTCCTACAATAAGAGAAATAACTTTAAATCAATTTTCATATGCAAGTTCTACAATAACAGAAAATTTAGATTTAATGACTTCTCCAGATCAACTAAATTTAATAATAAAACAAGGAACAATTCCTTTATTTAATATAGAAAATTATATAATTCAAAATCCAATAGGCGAAGGTTCATATGGAAAAATATATTTAATAGAAAAAAAATTATCACATGAACAATATGCTTTAAAAAAGATAATTTGTCATGGTTTAAAAGAAGTTAAACAATTTCAAAAAGAATTTGAATTAATATATTCTAAGACACATGAAAATATAATGAAAATATATAATATTGAATATAAATGTTTAGATTCAACAACTTATTCAATTTATGTTTTAATGGAATTAGCATTAAGTGATTGGAATAATGAAATAAAAAAAAGAAATCAAAAAAAAAATTATTATTCAGAAATTGAGATAATAAAAATATTAAATCAAATAATAAATGCTTTAATTTATTTAGAAAAAGAAGGAATAGCTCATCGAGATATTAAACCACAAAATATATTAATTTATTCAAATGATATTTTTAAAGTTGCTGATTTTGGAGAAGCAAAAAATTTAAAATTTAAAATTGAAGAATGTACAATTAGAGGAAGTGAATTATATATGAGTCCAATTTTATATAATTGTTTAAAAAATAGAAAAAAAGATGTTTTGCATAATGCATATAAAAGTGATGTTTATTCACTTGGTTTATGCTTAATTTATTCTTTAACTCTTTCTATTAATGTATTAAATGAAATTAGAGAAATTTATAATATGAATACTATTAGTAATATTGTTAAAAGAAATATTAGAAGAAATTATTCTAATAAATTACAAGATTTAGTTATTCATATGATTGAATTAGATGAAAATAAGAGATTTTCTTTTAAAGATATTAGAGAGTATATACAAAAAAATTTTAAATTTGAGTAGCTTTTTTTATTGTTTTTGTTTATAAAATATAATTTTATTTTTATATATTATTTATTTATTAATTATTTAGATATTGTTAATTTATATTTATTCAAATATTTTTTTATGATATAAATATAATATAAAATACATTTATTATAGTGAAGAAAAAATAAATAAATTTTTATTTTTTTGAATTTACATTCACAAAATCATTTATAAAAAAATAAACTTTACTTTATACTTTTATCACTTTATTTTTTTTGATTTTTCTTTATATTATTATTACAATCATTTGAATTATCTTTCTTATTTTTTAAATTTTTTTTTAAAGGAATTTTACTTTCACTAATACTTCTCTTAGTAATATTTTTTTTCTTAAATTCCTTACAACTATTATTAAAATTATTTTCTAAATTTAAATTATTATTATTATTATTATTATTAATAAAATCACTTGAAAAATCTAATTGATCTAAAACAATTCCATCAACAAACTCACTAGAAGTAATAGTTTGTTTAACTTCTTTCATATAATCTAACATCATATTAATATTAATATTATTATGAGTAATATTATTATCAACATTTACAAAAGTTGAATTTCCATCAATTTTTTTTACTCTATCACATTCTTCACATAATTCAATATTTTCTTTATTTAATCTTAAATTTTCAATATTTAATTGTTCATTTTCTTCATCCATTAATTTAATTTGTAAATTTTTATCAATTAAATATTTATATAAATATTCTATTACATCAGTTAATTTTTGAGTTTTTTTATTTTTACAATAATTTACATATTCTTCTTGACTCATATTACAATGTTTTAATGTATCAAACCATTCTGAAGTTAAATCAAATTCTTTTTCATTTAATTCTTTTGTTGATTTTTTTATCCCTTCTAATCTTTCTATTTCATCATATAAAGATTTTTTTTTTTTACTCATTTCAGAAGATGCATTATTATTTGTTATAGAATTTTTATTTTCTAATGTATTTGAAAATGAACTTTTATCTTTTTTTGAACTTGATAAATCTTTATTTAAACTTAATTGAGATATTATATCTGCATTATTTTTTTGTTGTTTATATTCTGATATTTCTTTTTGACTATTATATAATTCTAATGATACTTTTTGTAAATCTTCATTTTTCTTTTCTAAAGTTTCTTTTAACATTTTTATTTGATTTGATAAATTTATATTTACTTCTTTATAAATTTGAAGAGTATCATTTATATTATTTATTGCTATATTTGGTTCTGTAATATAAATCTCATGAATATATTTTTTTCCTGATTTTACTTTATTTTCATTATTTTCATTATTTTCTTCTTTTATTTCATTTTCATAATTTATTTTTGACTCTAATTGTTTATTTAAATCTTTAATAATATTTTCTTTTTCAGTTAATATATTTTCAAAAATAAATATTTTTCCTTTTGCAACTTCTAATTGATTTTTATATATATTTGTTTTACTACTTGTAACTATTAATCTTTTATTTTCATTTGATAATTTATCAATTTTTTCATATAATAACTTATTCTCTTCTTGAATTTTAGATAAAACTTCTTTAAATTTTTTATCAAATGGAGTATTTTTAAAAAAATTTTTAATAATTTGTTTATTTATTTCTAAATTCTGTAATAAATCATTGTTTTCTTGTTGAAGTAATTTATATTTTAATTCTAAAGTATTTAAATTTTCAGCATATTTATTAATTAAATCCATTGAGTTATTTATATTTTCAATTGTTTCATTTTTTTTCAACATTTTTAAAAAGTATTAATTATAGATATATTATGTAAAATAATTTAAATATTTATTTATAATATAAAAAGTAATCAAAAATATATTCTATATTTAATCTTTAAAAAAGATATATAAAATTTATTCACTAAAAAAAATATAAAACTTAAAAATTATAGTCAATAAATTAAGCATTAATAAATCCTTTTTTTGTTATCCATTTATTTTTATTTTCCATTCTAAATTTAAAATTTAAAGGACTTTCACTAGGAGTCATTTGAACATAATTTTGAATATAATTAGGTTTCATTGAATATTTACCAACAGAAACAAAAAATCCTTTTTTATTTAAAAACTTTTTTTTATTTTCTTTCTCTTCAATTTTTCTTTGTTCATGTTCACTAATATAAGGAGAAGAATTTCTAACAAATTGTTGATTTGAATAAAAATCATTTATAATTTTAGAACTTTCTTTAGTTAAATATGGTTCAAGTTCTCCTAATGAAAAGTTTTTTGGTTTATTTCTTAATGAAAAATTATCTTGTGAAAAATAATCTTTCATTAAATCATTATTTCTATTTCTTGTTTTTCTTGAAGAACTTAAAATATTATTTCCCATAGAATAATGTTTATTATGATGAAATTTTGATATTTTTAATTTTTCAATATTTGGAGTATTTGTTTTTACAATATTATATTCATTAAAAATATTTCTATTTTGATTTGGATTATTCATTGTATTTTTTTTTTTTATAAAATTATTTTCTTCTTGAATATTTGGATTTAATTTATATGGTCTTTTATTATTCATTGATTGTGAAAGTGGATTTTTATTTAATGATTTTTTTGATAATTGATTATTACTATTTATTAAATTATTTCCTACAGAAGTTAAAATACTTTTTTTATTAATATAAAATATTGAATTATTTTTATTTTGAATTAAAGTTACTAATTGTCTGTTATCAGATGATTTAAGTGGTTTATTTTGAAATGTAATTTCATTAAATTTTGGATTTAATTTAAATGATTCAAAAATTGCATTTATTAATTGTGAAATTGGGGCTGTTTTTTCTACTGTTAATGTATATGGGCTATTATCTATGATTAATACTATATCTATATCATTATTTGTTTTCATCTTTTTTTTAATTAATTATTATTTATAAGATTTAAAATAATATATTACAATTATAAAAATTAATATTCAAATTTTAATATTTTTTTAATCTATATAATAAAAAAAGTTTGAAATTTAGAATTATTTATTTTAAACAATTAGTTTTCATTTAAAAAATAATTTTAATTTGAAGGTCTAATCTTAAAAAATACTCTTTTAAAATTTTTTTAAATTTAAGTATTAATTTTAAATAATTAATTATTTATTAATTTATATATTATCAAATATTATTATATCAATTTATTCAATTAAATATAATATTTATTTATTAAAATTTTTTACGAAAGTTAATTGGTCACTTAAAAATAAAAAAGGATAAATATTCTTTAAAATCTTTTTATTTCCTTTAAATAATTTATAAAGAAAATAATATTTGTTTGTTTTATTATCTTTGAAATAAATTAATTTAGATGTTTCTTCTTCATTTAGTTCATCAATTCCATTCATATAATTTATTAAACTAAATCCAACTACTCTAGTCCAATTATTATTTAAAATTTCTAAAAGTTCTTTAGCTTCATTTTTATTAATAATTAAATTATTATATAAATATATTTCTTCTAAAAAAAAGAAATGAATAGAAAATAATTTTTTCAATTGTGTTTTTAAACTTGAAAATGATGTTATAATATTTAAAAGACTTAAACTTAAAAATTGTAATTGAGAAATTTGTGTAAAACTGATTTTACTTAAATATTTAACAACATTTATAAAAGTTTTTTCATCTAAATCACCAAGAGTAATTTTTAATAAAGAAGAAGAAAATAAATGATAAATATTTTCAATATGATAAAATTGAAATTGTAGTGAAAGTTCTTTTAAATAAAAATTATTTTTTTCTATATTAATTTCGTTTAATAATTCATCAATTCCAGGAAAATTTCTCCCATCAAAATTAAGATAAGGAGCTAAAATCTTTATAGTTTTTAATTTACAATTTTTATTATCAAGTAATAAAAAAAAATTCAAAATAAATTTTACTAAAATAAAAAAATATCTATCATTGATTATAATAATAGGAGGAATATCAAAAAAAAGTGATAAACGTTCAATTTTTAATTTATCTTTTATTAAAATAAAAAATAAAGATAAATTTTTTGAATAATTATCTTCAAATTGTTGAATAAATAAATTAGTGATTTCATCATCATTAATTGAATTATTTATTTCATAATTTTTAATATGATTATCTAAATTATTGTATAATTTATATATACTTCCAGTATAATAAACTAATTCTTCTGTAAAAAATGAAATTTGTAACTCAATTAATTTTTTATTCACAAAAATATAATTTATTAATTTTTCAAAAGTCTTTGAATCTAAACTATTAAATTCAATATTTAATTCATAAAGTGAATTTAAATGAGATAAAAGATCAATGATATGGAAATTAGATGAAGGTTTTAATTCAAAAAATGTTTTAAGCATTTTAACAATTTCTTCATTTAAACTATCAATTAATGTAAAATCTAATTTATTTATTTTTAAAATATTATCATTACACATTTTGGAAAAGTAATAACATATTATAATCATTATTTGTAAAATAAGTTTATTATCCTTTATTATTTCTTCAAAAGACTTTTCATTTTTATTAATATTATTTATAACATATTCTCTTTGCATTAAAATAGTAGAAGAATTAAAATTTAGAAAAACACTTCTCATTTTATCTATATTATCATTTCTTCTTATAAAATCATTTTCAAAACTCCATTCTCTTTTTAAATTTATATTTTCATTTATTTTTGTTATTGAAGTATTCCATTGATTTTTTATTACTGTTTTAATTAAATGATTTTGTGACAAATAAATAAATTGTTGAAGACATCTATGATTTGTTAAATAAAGTTTAATATTTTGAATAGTATTGAAAATATATTTTAAATTAAATAATATTAAAATAAAAAGAAAAAACTCTTCATGACTTAAATTTTCAACAATTATATCTAAATCAAAAACAACAGTTAAAGAATAACAAAAAATTGAATTCATAAATAATAATTCAGGTGGAACTTTATAATTTTTCCTTAGTTGTTTCCATACTAAAACTTTTAAATGTTCTTCTTGTTTTAAATTCTTTTCTCTACAATAATTTTGATAATCTGCAATTACATCTATAAAATTTGAATTTTTAAAATTTGTATTTAAATCATTTTCATTTTTAATTTTAAAAGTAGGGAATTTTTTATAAATAAAACAAATTAATTGACCTAACTTTATTATATCATTTTTTGTAAATTGATATATTTGTTTTTCTGATATTGATTTTTGATGTATTAAAAAATAATTTATTAAATTCTCACATTCTTTTTTTGAAATTGGAGTATTTCTTAAATATTGCTTTGATATATATGTACATAGAGAAAACAAACTATTATTAGTATTATTATTTATTGCATTTTTTATTATTTTCTCAAAGAAATTATCAATAAAATTTTCAATTGTTTTTTGTAATAAATTATTCATAAAATTTTCAATTATTTTTTCATCAATCTCTACTTTTTTAAAAAGATTATTTAAATTGTTTTTTAAAATTTCATCATCTTCAATTGAAAATGTATTAGTTGAATCAATTACAAAAAATGAATGACTTTTTTCTGAATTTGTTGACATTAAAAAATTATTAAATTATTTTTATTATTTTATTTTATATAATTGTTCATAATCTAATTATTAATTAGATAAAATTTTTCAAAACATTTATTAAATTATTTTTAAATCAAACATTTTTAAATATATTTATTTCCAAAACAATTAATTTTTCTTTTGTAATATAAACAAAGTTAATAATATTAACTTAATTTTAAAAATATGTCTATAAAATTTTATTATTATTTTTTTTTATATTAACTATTTATTTTTTGTTTTTTCTTTTTTAAATATATTAATTGAATTAAATA
>JAEEGL013555801.1_pt1 | contig 15715 bp, 11 predicted proteins | sample 9134231 | NCBI WGS metagenome assembly JAEEGL01 (sample SAMN16246548, study PRJNA631951) | gut metagenome | biome: gut microbiome; feature: rumen; material: fiber-attached | host: Bos | place: Iran: Karaj | collected 2018-10
AGCGCGGTCACGCCGCGCGAGAAGCGAGTCCCCCAAGGCACGCCATAAGCCGCCTCGCAAGAGGCGGTTTTTTGTATTGCGAGGGGGACTCGAACGGGTTGGTAGTGAATGAAGCATAAAAAAGACCCGCGCAGAACGCGCAGGTCTTTTTTACGTTGGTATTCTTTTTTGCTCAGCCCTTGACCGCGCCGGCGGTAACGCCTTCGACGTAGTACTTCTGCAGGAACATGAACAGCGTAACGATGGGGATCGCCACTATCACGCATCCGGCGGCGAACTGAGTGAACAGGTTGGTATCCGGGTGAGTACCGAACAGCATCGAGTACAGACCGACGGAGACAGTCCAGTAACGGGCGTTATCGGCGCCGATAATGACTTTTGCAAAGATGAAGTCCATCCACGGGCCGGTAAAGCTCATGAGCGCCTGATAAATGATTATCGGCTTTGCAAGCGGCAGGATGATGCGCCAGAAGACCTTGGAGTTGGTGCAGCCGTCGAGCTTCGCCGATTCGACGAGCGCGTTGGGGATGACGTCGAAGAAGCCCTTGGCGATCTGGAACCCGAGCCCCGCCCCGGCGCTGTAGGCGAACACAAGGCCTATGAGCGAATATTCGGGATGGAGCGGGTTGCCTGTCAGCCCGATGGATTTAAGCAGGAAGTAGATCGCGATCATGCTCATAAATCCGGGGAACAGACCGAGTATCATCGAAACGTTCATAAACGTTTTTCTGAGCTTGAATTTGAGCTTCGACATACAGTACGCGACCGAAAGCACGAGCAGAGTGGATATTATGCAGTCGATTATCGCGATTATCAGCGTGTTGAGCATCCATTTCAAGAACGCGTGCTCGACGCCGTAATAGGTGGCGGAGAAGAGCATTTTGAAGTTATCGAAGCCGACCGCCTGGGGGAAGAAGTTGCTGGTGACGCGTCCGATGAAGGTGCCGTCCGGCTGATACTCACAGCGGAACGCCGAAAGGAATATCCACAGAAGAGGGATGAGCCAGATGATGCCGAAGACTATAAGCAGCGTGTAAGTCACGCTTAAGCTGATACGCCTGTTTGCCGACTGGCTCTTATACTTTTTGTTAGCAATACTGTTTTTCATTGGAAAGTATCCTCCTCATTGTACGCCTTGCTTCGTCTGTAGGTCACAAGCGTGATAGTCGCCGTGATAAGGAAGGTGAATATACCGATGACCGCACCGGTATTGTACGAGCCCTGATCGATGGTGACCTTATACAGCCAGGTGACCAGAAGGTCGGTACCGCCCGCCTGATACCCGGTATAGGTCGGACCGCCTCCCGTCAACAGATAGATAGTGTTGAAGGAATTGATATTTCCTACAAAGCTGGAAATGAGATACGGAGTCGTGACGAAAACGACGTAGGGCAAGGTGATCTTGAAGAACATCTTCGTGGTAGACGATCCGTCCACCCTCGCCGCTTCGTAAAGGTCCGTGGGTATGTTCATAAGGATACCCGAAGTCATAAGCATGGTGTACGGTATGCCTACCCACATGTTTATGACTATGACCATTACCTTGGCGAGCACCTCGCTGTCCCCGGTCTTCAACCCCAGGAACCCGATCGGTTCTTGTATCCAGCCCAGGTTCTGCAGAAGCGAGTTGATAGGACCGTATTCGCCCAGCAGGTTGCGCACCGCGAGCAGCGAGATGAACTGCGGCACCGCGATGGTGAGAATGAACAGCGTGCGGAAAAGTTTTTTGCCCTTCAGGCCCTTCTTGTTTATAAGCAGGGCGAGGATGATACCGCCGAAATAGCAGGTAAGCGTGGCGAGTATCGCCCAAATGAACGTCCAGCCCAATACCGGCAGGAAGCGGTTCTTGATCTCGAAGCCGAGCGAGCCCTCTCCGGTGAAGACCGAGGTGAAGTTCTGTATTCCGTTCCACCCGAACAGGTTCGTGCCCAGCTTGTTCATATCCTGCGAATTGTAGGTCGTGAACGCGAGCGAGATCATGAAGACCGTGGGCAGGATGGTGAATATCGTCGCCGCGAGACAGGTCGGGGTGAGCATAAGTACGTGGAACTTGCCGTCGAGAAGCTCTTTAAGGTCTTCTTTGAAGGTCGAGGGCTTTTTGCCCACTTTCTTATCCTTGTCCGCCTTATACGAAGAGGCGATATTGAGATTCCATACGAGAAAATAGATAACTATGAGCGCAATCGTAACAAAGCCGAACAGCACCATCAGTTTGCAGTCCGAGCCGACTGTCATTTCGCCGGTAAGCGGATCGAACTCGCCGCCGGCGGAAACGTTTTTGAGCGAAAGGTTCGCCAGTGCTTTCCATCCGTAGGGGGTATTGTTTATCGTCGGGCAGAAGATCATAACGGCGAGTATGCCCACCTGCACGAGCAGGAAGAGTATGCCCTTGATTATCTGACCGTGATAAAAGCTGCCCGCGCCGAATATGAAATGCGAGAGCTTGGTGCCGAGAGAGCCGTCTACAAACCTTTTCCCGAATTTCGAAAAAGCGTTGCCGATCCTGGTGAATAAGCCGATGCGGTTTTTGTTACGGGCGCGTTTTGAATCGGTACCCATAATTTCCTCCAAATAAACTCACAAGTGAATTATCTGCCTTTGATCACGCGGGAGTGGGATAGCTGGCCGGGAATTCCTTCGGAGCGGTGCCGTGCATCCAGAGATACTCGATAAGGTAAAGTCCTTTGCGGATGCCGTCGACGGATTCGGTCTCCGAAAGTATAACGTCGCCGGTGGTGGGATAAGCGGACTTATCGATCATCGCGCGGAAGACCTGCGGGCCGTTCTTGGAATAGTAATAGGTGTTGAGTATGCCGGTGATGAAGGGCTGAGGAATGCCCCATTCCGCCATGCTGACCTGCTTTGCGGCGAGGTTGTACTGGCTTTCGGTGACTTTGCCCTCTTCATAGCATTTCTTTATGAACTCGGACGCGCCGACGTACGCAGGGACGTTGAGGCATTCGAGATAGGAACGGTTCTGGATCTCTTTGCTGGAAAGGTATTTGATGAGCGCCTGTTCCGCGGCGTATTTTTCTTTGTCGGAGTTGGCATTGATCATAAAGCATTTGCAGTCGGCAAAGGTGCCGCCTCTGTAAACGTCGCCGGCTTTGACTCCGGAAAGTCCTTTTACGGATTCGGCTGTAAGGGTGAAGGTGGGGATGAGCGCGATGCCGAGGTTGGTCTCGCCGAGCGCGGCTTTCGCGGTATTGTAGTGCCAAGCGCCGCCTATAACGGCAAGCACGCCCTTGTTGCTCTTATCGAGGTCGGCGTCCCAACCGTCGGGAGAAGCCCATTTGAAGCCGTTCGGATCGGCGGCGTATTCCTGGAGCCATCTGACTATCGCAACGGTATCGTCGCCCTGGCAGTTGCTCTGTCCTTTGGAACCGCCGGAGACCGATTCGGCGCCCTCGTAGATCTTAACGGTGGTGGCGTGGTCGGAAACTCTGGTGGCGAGCAGCGCGAACGACATATTGAATCCGTCGTCGCCGGTAACGGTGATCGCCTTGGTGCCCGCCTGCTTGGCGGCTTCCCTGAGGCCTTCGAAGCTGGCTGCCTGTTCCTCGGTCACGAGCGCTTTGTTGTAGTAAAGGAAGAGCGCCTGAGAAATATACGGAACGCCGTAGAGGTATTCCTTTTCGTTAAGAGTGGAATAAATGACCTTGCGGAAGGATTCGGGGTTTTCGGAAACGACCTGGTCTATAAGCGACTGGTCGCCGATCGGCTTCGCGCACTGCGTCGCCGCGAGCTTGCCGATGTTGTCGTGCGCGACGGTGTATATGTCGGCGGCGGCGATCGGGTCGTTGGTGATCACCTGAGCGACAGTGCCGGTGTCCATACCCTTGACTTCCACGGTGAAGCCGAAATCGCTGTTGTTGGCAGCGTATTCGTTGCAGACCTTCTGATAGAACTCGACGGATTCCTCGCCCACCCAGACGCGGATGACGCCGCCGGCTTTGGGCGAATCACTTCCGCCGCCGCCGCAGCTTGCGAGAACGCATACCGCCATAGCAATAAGCAAAATAAACGCGATGAACTTTTTCATAACTGTTCCTCCTAAATATTATCGATTCCGTTGTAAGATAATTGTTCTATGATCATAACGCCGGTAACGGCGTCACAGACCGTTTTGTTGTTTTTGTTGAGCAGCATTTCGGTAAGCCGAATGACCGGCACGAGCAGAAAGGTGAATATGCCGGTAACAAGGTACAGAAGCGCGCTGTCAAGAATGAATACGAACATAAACCTGCTGAATATCTGTATCCGGGACGCCTTTGTCTGCTTTCTTTCGCAGAACGGCACTACGCCCGTAAGCATTTTGCCGAACGTCTGCCGCCTTTTAGAAACAAGCGGGACAAGAAGCAGCAATGCGAGCTCCGCGGTGAACCCCGCGAGAAGCTGCAGGATATACGCGTGCAGTCTCGCGGCGAACCGGACTTCGTTGTAGTACGCGTTGCCGTTCAAAGCTTCCGTGATCGCGGCGGCGTCGTTATTATACTCTTCGACGGCTTCCTTTTCGATCTGTTTATAGTTCTCGTAATGGCCGTTATACACGCCCGCAAGCGGAGACGCGAATATAAGCGCGGAGAGCACGAAAAACAGCAGGAACACCGTTACCGTATCGAATCCGTCGGCGATGATGCGCTTGAGCAGGTATGGCTTTGAGTTCGGCGCGAGGTCCGGTATCACGCCGGATGAACGACGCAGCATTATCAGCAGAGGATCATATCGATCCTTGTGGACCATACCGAAACGTCGGCGCTGTCGAAAGCGACGCGGACCGCCTTTTCGTCAAAGCCGTTGTCGACCTTGATAAGGAATTCCTGGCCGTCCTTCGTTCTCGCTTTGGCAAAGCAGACGCTGCCGTAATCGAGCGTTTCGACAATATCCGCGTCAAGCCCGTTTTCGTTTGCCGAAACGAGTCTGATCTTATCCCTGTTGACCGCGTAGCGGTAGGTATAGGTATAGCAGTTGTCGCCGTCGATGGAGTTGATCTTGTAGCCGTGCTCCTTGGCGGTCTCGACCGTGTAATTGCCGATATCGTAGAAGAAATGTATGACTCTTTCCCCGTTCTCGCGCACTTCTTTTTTGGAGAAGGTGCCTTCGAGGAAGACTTCGTCGCCGAGCGGAGCGAGCAGCTCTTCAGAACCGGATCTCACGCCTATCTTATCGTACAGCAACGAGAAGGAATACTCTTCGCCTTCCTTAACGCCGTCGTCGACGATGGCGAACAGATATCTGTCGCCGTTTTCGAGATAAGCGAGGTTCTTGCCCTCGGTCTTTTCTATGCGGGAGACTTTAAGCCGGAAATCGCCGCCTTTGACTATCGCATAAGGCGGTATGGTAAGATCGACGTTCTGTTTGCCCGAAACCGCCGCCGCAAGCACCGGCGGGAGTTCGACTTCGGAACCGAACAGGCGGAGCACGCCGCCGCCGACGTCGGCAGAGACCGTGTTGTATTCCGGAATGTTGCGGATAAGCGTGATCTCGGTCTCGGCGTCGAAGAAGTGGAGCTTGTTCAGCTTGGGCATCGCGTTCACCACGTCGCCGACGGCGAATTCGTCGTTGTCGACGAGTTTGACGATTATGCCGTCGCCCTCGTCCTTCATCGTGAATTCACCGAGACTGTCGCCGAGCTTGCCGTAGATTATCGTCTCGTTGCCGAGGTGCTCGATATTGGTGATAACGAATTTTAATCCGTAGCCCTCGCGGCTGAGCTCGATATGCTCCGGACGGATGCCGAATATTACCGGCTTGCCCGCGTCCAGATAGCTGTTGTCGATCTTCGAGACCGCTTCGTAGGGAACGGTTATGCTGTCGCCGTTTTTGAAGGTGACGACGGTGTTGTCGCCGGTCCTGAGCAGAGAAACGTCGAAGAAATTCATCTGCGGGGTCCCGATGAATCCCGCGACGAACTTATTGTACGGGAAGTTGTAAAGGTTCATCGGGGAATCGATCTGCTGTACGTAGCCGTTCTTCATAACGACTATCCTGGTGCCCATCGTCATCGCTTCGACCTGGTCGTGCGTGACGTAGATGAACGTGGTGTTCAAGCTCTTGTGCAGAGCCGTGATCTCGGAACGCATGGTTGCGCGGAGCTTTGCGTCGAGGTTGGAAAGCGGTTCGTCGAGCAGGAACACCTTCGGGTCGCGCACGAGCGCGCGTCCGAGCGCCACACGCTGTCTCTGGCCGCCGCTCATCTGCTTCGGCTTGCGTTCGAGATAATCGACGATATCGAGTATTTTCGCCGCTTTCATTACCCGTTCCTTGATCTCTTCCTCGGGCATTTTGCGATTGCGGAGTCCGAACGCCATGTTCTCGTACACCGTCATATGCGGGTAAAGAGCATAGCTCTGGAACACCATTGCAATATCGCGGTCCTTGGGTTCCATATCGTTTACAAGGGTATCTCCGATAAACAGGTCGCCCGCTGTAATTGTTTCAAGTCCGGCGATCATCCGGAGCGTGGTCGATTTGCCGCATCCGGACGGTCCGACAAAAACAATAAATTCCCGGTCGGCTATGTCTATCGAAAAATCGTTCACGGCTTTGTGACCGTTTTCGTAGACCTTGTAGATATGGGAAAGTTTGAGTTTTGCCATATGGTCCTCCAAGCTTTATAAATTTTTTATTTTCTTCGGTGTTATATTTTTATGCGAAATTTACGCCGCTTTTGTCCAAAGCGAATATAAGGTCGCCTATGCCGGTGAGCTTTGAGTTTATCGTGCCGGATACCGCGCCTTTTTTGTCGTAGACGTAATAGACCTCGTCTTTTAAAGCGATCTTTCCGATCTCTTCGACGGGTATCGACTTCTTTTTGAACAAATAGCTCATATACAGGACGCCGCTTTCGATATACGCGCGGTCGGTGACAAGCGCGAAAAGCACGCCGCCCGCGGAAAGCGCGACGATCCCCAGCAGGATCCCGGCGAAAACCGCCAACCCGTCGCCGCCGCCTAAAACGAACAGCAGCACGGTACCGGCAGTACCGAACACGAAAGCTATAAGCGTGAACCAGAACGGACCTTTGTCCGTTTCCGTGCATACTTGTCCTTTTTTGAACATATCAATCCCACTTCTTAAGAAGCACCGATTCGTTCGCGGCCAGTTCGAGCTCCGGCCGGACGATGGCGTGCGAGGATGTGAACATGTAAAAATCATTAACGTTGCTGTAAACGAGAGAGTAAAGGCCGTCGAGTTCGAACTTTCCGCCGTTCACGGAATGGACTATAAGGTAGCCGTCGACCGAGTAACTGATCATTCCGTTCGCGAACGACACGTCTTTGACTTTATCCTTGATCTCCGCGCGTGAAGCGAGACGGAGCGCGGGCACGGCCTTTCTTAACGCGATGAGTTCGCGTATCTTAGCGTAGGTATAATAGTTCTTTACTATAAGCGAATAGTCCATGACGTTTATGAAGTCGCCGGAAATATAGGAGTTACCGTCGTATTTGCCGGTTTCGGGATCGTACTTGCTGCGCATGAACTCCTCGCCCTCCTGAATAAAGGGGACGCCCTGCGAAAGGAACACCAGCGCTTCCGCCTGCGTATATGCGGCGTAAAGTCTTTCCGGGTTGTTCATCGTCTGCGCAAGCTGGTCGTAAAGCGTGTAGTTATCGTGGCAGGAAGCGTAGTTTATAACGAGGTTCGGATCGATGTTTTCGGCTTTTATCGTGCCCTTGGAGAACCTGCCCTCCAGGCACATGGCTATTATGGAGGCGTTCATGGTATCGCCCTGAACGTATCCCTTCCCCGGGTTGTTTTCGCCGCGGATCGCGTTGCGTATAACGTCGTTGAAGGCGCCGACGAGCACGCCGCTGCCGGAGAAGTAATCCTGCGCGAGCGATTCCTGGACCGTCATCTGTCCTTTAAGGTTGCTTTCGCTTGTGCCGGATTTCAGTTTGGTGGTGCCGCCCGCCCAGGGTTCGCCGTAGACCATTATCGCGGGGTCTATCGCCGAGCAGTCCTTGTAGACGTCGATCATCGTCTGGTTGTCGATAAGCCCCATAAGGTCGAACCTGAAGCCGGACAGATGGTATTCCTCCGTCCAGAACCTGCAGGATTCGCGGATGAACTTGTTTACCATACAGCGCTCGGAGGCGATCTCGTTGCCGCAGCCGGAGCCGTTGTAGAAGGCGCCGCCGGATTTCGTGCGGTAATAGTAATAGGGCACGAGCAGATTGAGATTCGAGTTTTCCGAAGGGCCGGTATGGTTGTAGACCACGTCCATATTTATCGCGATGCCGGCTTTGTGCAGCGCGAGCACCATCGTTTTGAATTCTTTTATCCTTGCGTATCCGTCGTACGGATCGGTGGAATAGCTGCACTCGAGCACGTTGTAGTTCAGCGGATCGTAGCCCCAGTTGTAGTTTTCGGCTGACATTTCGTTCCCGGACGAAGTTTCGTCGACCGTGGCGTAATCGTAGAAGGGCTGTATCTGCACGTGCGTTATCCCGAGCTCCTTAAGATGATCGAGCCCCGTCGGAACGGTGAATTCGCCTTCGGTGTAAGTCGTCCCGGTCTCTGCAAGCCCGAGGAACTTGCCGCGGTTCTTTTCGGTAACGCCGCTCGTTTCGCTTATAGTCATATCGCGAACGTGCATTTCGTATATCACGGAATCGACGCCGCGCCCGGTGAAAGGCGATTTATCGGCGTTCCAGCCATTTATCGAAGCGTTGAGCTTTTTGAAGTTCACCGCCATGCCGCGCCTGCCGTTAACGCCCGCGCTTTTGGCGTAAGGGTCGACAACTTCGTTGGTGCCCTTTGAGTTGGTTACGGTGTAGGTGTAATAAACGCCGTCGAGATCCTCGTTCGCGGCGTAGGAGAACACGCCCTTTTCGCCCTTCTGCATCTCGTAGGAGGCGTATGGCGCCTTTTCTTTTGTATAATCCCCGGTCTTGTAAAGGTTCAGCACCATTTTCGTACTGGTGGGAGCCCAGACCTTGAAAGTCGTTTTCTTAACGTCGGCTTCGTTATCGAAGGTAACGCCGAGATCGTTTCCGGAATAGAAATACTTCTGTTCGAATTCCTCGGTATCGTAGTAGTTTGTAAACATAAGAGATACCTTGTTTATCCATGTCTGGTCGAAGCGGTAGCTCACCGTTACGACGTCGGAAATATCGACGCCTTCGGCAAGAACGATATCCTGCCTGTAAAGCGAAGCGTCGTAATCGCCCAAAGTGAAATCCTTTACGTCGGCGCCGTTTACGTTCACGGCGAAGCGCGGCAGATACGGTTTGAAATCGTTCGCGAGGGGTTTGAAATACACGCTTAACACGGTGGAGGATTTCAAAAGCGCATAGCTCACGATGGATTTGCAGGCGTTATCCTGCGTATCGAACACCGTGGATTCGGCGGTGCGGACGTAAACGTTGTAAACCCCCCCGTGTGAGAGTTCCGGCACGTCTATCGACCTGTCGCCGTCCGGATCCTTCGCCCAGTTGTCGGTACGGACGATAAAGCCGAGCTTATCGATCTCCTTCCCGCCGGAGATAACGGCGAGGTCAAGATCGGCGTAAACGCCGTAATCGTCGTATCCGGTGAATTCATACGCGGCGCCGTTGCCGCCGTTCGTCATATCCCAAGCCCACACGTTCCACGCGCCGTAGGAGGAACGGTCGTTCGCGGTGTCGTCGTTCCTTCTGTAATGGAGCCGGACGGTTTTCGTTTTCTCCTCCGGCAGGGCGGAATAATCGGTTTCGTCCTTCGTATATTTGTCTACGACGTTCCCGGCGGGAACGAGCCGGATCGGAACGTCGTCCGGTCCTTCGTCGACAGAAACCTCCGGTTCGGTCTTGCCGCATCCGTAAAAGCCGGCAAGCACAACGGAGACGACCAGCAGAATCGCGATCAAAAACGATAATTTTGTTCTCATTTCAACGCTCCTTTATCAGAATCCCGTAAGATCCGCGAATCCCGCCTCGAAAGCTTCGCCCTTAATGTCGCCGCTCTGCTTTATAACGTTGGGATCCCATTTGTCCGGATCGGTTATCTCGTACCCTTTTTCGAACACGGCGATCAAAAACCCGGTCATACCGGTGGTGTCGACAAGCATAACGCCGTTTTCGACCGTGTAGTCCCTGCTCCAGCGGCCGGGGCTCCAGCTCCAGATATACAGCTCGTAATCGCCGTTAAGATATTTTGCGTCAAGATTTATAACGTTGAATTTGTCCCCGATAAGCTCCACCTGTTTATAGGTGAACGTGCGCTCGTAAACGTTTTGCCCGTTCTTTGAATAAACGTGCAGCGCGCAGACACCGTTTTCGACGTGGTCTTTGAGCGAGATGACCGCTTCGGAACCGAATTCCGTCTTTTCCGCGTCGTTATTGAAGCGGTAATAAGCGGTTTCGGCGTTCTTCACCGCCAGATTTATCTGCTTGTCGCCGACGAAGGAGCAATCCCTTTCGGAAACGGAAAGCTGCGGATGGAGGTGGCGCGAGCGGGTGAGCACCGCCATACCGTTCGCTTCGAATTTAAGCTTTACTTTATGGTCCGTAACGACCGCGCGGTTCCCGGTGAGCGCGTCGTAATAGTTGCCGTCTTCAAGATGCGGGACGGCGACGGTGACTTCGACTTCCGGATCGACGGCGCCGAGGTCGAGTATAAGCGCGCCCTGATCCCCTTCTTTTATCTTTTCGCTGACGTATCTGGTCCCGTCGACCGATTCGTATGACTCCGCGTCGAAAAATCTGTTGCGGAAGCGGTTCCCGACCGCTACGTATTCGCTTTCGAAGGCGTAGGAGCCGATCTGACCGACGTTAAGGTCTTTCGTCGGCCGGGCGAGATAAAGCCCGCCGAGCCCCTTTTTGGCCGCGATTATCGACCAGTATTTGGCAACGCGCACGTCGGAATAATGGGTGTTCGTGGTAACGTATTCGTCGTGGCTTTCCACCCAGGCGATAAGCTGGCCCGCGTCGCCGGTTTTAAGCGAAGCGTTAAGTATGAGCGACGGGTCCTTGGAAGCGAACGCGTTTTTGAACTGCGCGGCATAGCCGTCGTCGGTAATGCGCATATATTTTGTATAGTCTGAAAGATCCCTTCCCGAGGGGGAACCGAGTATCTCCCCGTAGACGTAAAGGTCTTTTCCTGTTTTCGATTTGTAGTATTCTTTTGCTTTTTCAAGCGTGTTTTCCCAGAAATCGCTGGGATAATCCGGGTCGCCTGAAGTCTCTATATGCTTCGCGGCGTCGAACCGGAAGCCGTCGATCCCGATATCGACGCATTCTTTCAAAAGCGACAACACCCTGCTTTGAACGTATGCGTTCGAGGTGTTGAGATCCGGCAGGTTGCCGTATGCGTAATACTGCGTGTCGGCGCCGGAGCCCCTCGCGTTCACGTTGTGGTGGAAGGTAACGCCGTTGCCGTCGGTATCCTCGTTGCGGTTGTTGTAAAGCACCGGCTCGTACTGCTGCACCGCGGGTGAAACGGTGGGAGTGCCATCCGGCTCCTTATCCTCCGAATCCGTGGTCGCAAGATGATTCGCGACAATATCGGCAAGCACGGCTATGCCAAGCTCTTCCGCCCTGTCGCAAAGCTCTTTTAATTCTTCTTTCGTCCCGAGCGACGAACCGTCGCCGATGGACATCCCCAGCGGCTGATAGAACGCCCACCAGGAGGCGCCGCCCCCTTTAGGCGGCTGAACGGGCATTGTAAGCACGTTTCTGAACCCCGCGTTTTTAATGCTTTCGAGGTTCGCGGTTATTTCGCGGTAGGTCCAGTTGAAAGCGTGCAAAGTAAGACCGTCCGCGGCGTTTTCGGGGAGAGAATCGACGTATTCGTCCTTGAAATCCTCGTACGAGGGCGCTTCGGAGCCGGAAGCGGTTTCATCGCCGCCGCCGTTGCCGCCGCAGGCGCATAAAGAAAGCAAAAAAGCCGCAAGCAGAAACACGCACAAAGTCCGTTTAAGTTTCATACCGGCAGTCCTCCAGAAAAGTTAGATAAAATATACAAAACAAATGGTCGACGCTCATTATCCCAAACAAGGGGGCTTTTATTCAAAGCCCCCTTGCGGTTGTCAAAAGTGATTATTTCTTCTCTTCTACGGTAACGGTTCCGTTTCCATCGCCGTCAAAGGTGATGGTGACGACGTAGGTGCCGTCGGCTTCGCACTTGAAGTTATCGCCGTTGTAGCCGTTGGTGCCCCAGCTGTCGTCCCACGCGCCGTCAGCGCGGACCTTGAATTCGTTGTCTTTTGCGAGCGTGACTTCCGCGGTCCACTTGTTGTCGCCGTCAGCAGTCATGGCAACGTCGTTTTCCCAGTTGCTGCCTTCGAAGTTGCCGATAACGCCATAGGTGTGATCACCGGGAACGAAGACCTTGATCTCTTCGTAGTCTATGCCTTCTTTAGCTTCTTTCATAACAAGGCCGACGCCGTAGCCGGGAGTGCCGGCAGCGGAAACGGTTTTGTACTGAGCGATAACGAGGGTGTAGAGGCCCGCGCCGCCGATAACCACGGGGTTGGAAGCCCAGGAGAAACCGTTTTCGTCAACCTCTTCCTGCCAAACGGGATAGAACACGGTGGCGGGAGTAAGGGATTCGGCGTAAGCGGTGTGCGGGTCGGAGATCCACTGATCTTCGGCATAAACCTTGGTGTCGCCGTCAACGTCGGCATTGCACTGCGCGATCTTGAACGCGTAGGAGCCGTTGGCTTTGTAAAGAACGCCTTCGGTGTTGAGGAAGTTCGTGCTCCACGTGGCGTCGTTGGTACCGAAAATGAGGTCGATGGTGTAGAGATACTTGATCTCTTTGGAAGAAAGAGTGTTGTAAAGCTCTTCGTTGATGGCTTTCACGTCGTTGAGCGAGATGGCTTTAAGAGCGGATTTCTCGTAAAGGTCGGAGCTCTTGCCGTTCCAGGCGTTCTGAGTGCCGTCGGCAAGCAGGAACTGGCCGTGAGCTACCCACAGAGCGTGGCCTTCGTCGGCAAGCACGGTGCTGCCTTCATCGGCTTTGCTGGTGTCGGCGGTGCTGGCGTCAGCTTTGCTTTCTTCGGTTTTGCTGGTGTTGTTATTCTGACCGGCGCAAGCTGCAAACGTGAAAACGACAGCGAGCGCAAGCAGAACGGTTAAAAGATGTTTCATGGTATGTCTCCTTTTCAATTATTCCGTTTAAAACATACGGAATTGATAACGTGATTTAGGACCCTCATCGGATCCCTTTTAGTATTCTATACCAATTTTACCGATTTGTCAATATATTCTTAACAAAATTATCGCGAAAACCGTAAAACCGCTCTCCCCGGCGGCTGCGATCCGGCGAGAAGACGCAGCGATCCGCTTTATTATACGCGGCGCCGTTTTTTCTTATACCGGGCGCCGAATTTTTGTTTTTGCGATTTTGCGCAAAACACTTTACTATTGCGCGGTTTTAAGTTATAATACGGTATGGCGGCTGTCCGCGGGGCGGTACCCACGCGCGGAAAGCCGAAGGAAGGAGCGTATGACGTTATGAATATTTCCATACCGGAACCGGAAACGCCGTCGGCAGTATTGGTTATTGAAGCGAACGGAAAGCGTTTATACGCGAACATAGAGGACAACCCCTCCGCGAAAGCGTTTACGGAAAAGCTGAATCCGGGCGGGATAGAGGTGCGTATGCGCGACCGCGGCGGATACGGAAAGTCCGGCGCCCTGCCCTGGGAGCTTATTCGAAGCGGCGAATGCGGAACGGCTGCCCCCGGCGACGTGATACTTGACGGCGGAGACGGTATAACGGTTTGTTACGGCGAAAACGAACGGGACCTGACGCGGATCGCGCGGATAGGCGGAACGGCGCGGGAAGAGCTTGCAAAAATACTCGGCGAAGGCGACGTTAGGTTGAAATTCTACCTTGAATGGAGCGAATGAGCCCGCTTCGGCGGCGGATAAGGAGGAAAAGATGGCTTCGAGCACAGAGTATCTGGATTTTGTGCTGGAACAACTGAGCGAAGCGGAAGGCGTTTCTTACCGCGCGATGATGGGCGAATACGTGATCTACGCGCAGGGCAAAGTCGTGGGAGGGATATACGACGACAGGTTTTTGGTAAAGCCGACGCCGGGCGCGCTTGAGCTTATCCCGAACGCCCCGCGTGAGATACCCTACGACGGCGCAAAAGAGATGCTTTTGGTGGAGGATATTGAGGACCGCAGGCTGATGAACGCGCTGTTGAGCGCGATAGCAGCCGATCTTCCCGCGCCGAAAGCGAAAAAGCAGGCGGCGAAGCGCAGGGACGGCGCAGAATAATAAAAACGGGCAAGCCCGTTGATAACCGCCGCGAACGCGGCAAAAAAATCCACTCCGTTGAAGAGTGGATCTTTTGTTATATCCGTTTTACGCTTCGGCGGCTTCCCCGCCCCGGTCGCACCCGGAGCCGTCGTATTCAACGCAGAGCATTGTGAGATCGTCAAACTGAGTCGCGCCGTTTACGAATCCGTCCACCGCTTTGCGCACGTTCTCCAGAAGGACTTCCGGAGAGGATCCGGGCGCTTCGTTCAACGCCGCGAGCATCCTTTCGACGCCGAACATATCGTTCCCGGCGTCGGTCGCCTCCGGAACGCCGTCGGTATAAACGAACAGCTTGTCGCCCTTATCGAGGAACACCTCGTAATCCTTATATTTCACGCCGTCCATGCCGCCGATAACGAACCCGTGTTTATCCTTGAACAGTTCGAACCTGCCGTTTTTCATCAACGCGGGGTATTCGTGCCCGGCGTTCGCCGCGGTGAGCTTTCCTGTGGATATCTCGAGTATGCCCAGCCACACGGTCACGAACATCTGCATCTGGTTGTTGCCGCAGATGGTGTCGTTTGCCGCGGCGAGTATTCCGGCGGGAGATTTGCCGGTCTTGGCGTTGCTCTTGATTATTGCTTTTGAAACCATCATAAACAGAGCCGCGGGGACGCCTTTGCCGCTGACGTCCGCGATGACCATGCAAAGATGGTCTTCGTCGATAAGGAAGAAGTCGTAGAAGTCGCCGCCGACCTCCTTGGCGGGTTTCATAGACGCGTATATGCCGAACTCGCTCCTGTCCGGGAACGGCGGAAAATCGTGCGGCAGCATACTTGTCTGGATCCGGCTCGCCATATTGAGTTCGGTATTTACACGTTCTTTTTCCTTGGTTATCCTGGTAATATCGTCTATATACTGTTTCGTTTTGGCAGAAAGGTCGTCAAACGATTCGGCGAGCACTTCTATCTCGTCGCGCGTTTTATATCTGTCCTTCATTTCGAACAGATTGCCGGTATCGGCGCATTCGATAACGTCTTTTGTCATATCGTTGAGCGGTTTGACTATCCTTCCCGCCGCAAACAGTGCGACAACGACGCTTATTATCAACAGCACGGATATTATCAGCCATCCGATCCGCCTGATATGCGCGGAATCGGCCTGATATTTATCGTTCGCTTCCCCGTTGATCCTGTCGAAATCGGCAAGCATGGTTTTTTCGGTGCGTTCGGTGATCTCTTTTTCGACAACGGAAACGACCGCCCAGTCGACGGTGGGCATCGGCGCGCCGGCAATGAAGTATTCTTTACCGTCGATCCTGATCTCCTCGAGCCCGGTCTCGGCGGCAAGCGCCCTGTTTATGAAATCCGCAAGTTCATCGCTGCCGGCCGTGCGCAGGTCGAGCGCGTCGTCCTCCAGAGACGCGGCAAACATCCCTTCGGTTTCGGAAGAGCGGATCACCTGCCCGTTTTTGTTGACGACAAACACCGTGCCGCCGTACTCGAACGCGGAGCGCACA
>JAEEGL013781613.1_pt1 | contig 15715 bp, 11 predicted proteins | sample 9134231 | NCBI WGS metagenome assembly JAEEGL01 (sample SAMN16246548, study PRJNA631951) | gut metagenome | biome: gut microbiome; feature: rumen; material: fiber-attached | host: Bos | place: Iran: Karaj | collected 2018-10
AGTTTTCGCCCTCCAGCTGCGTTTTCGCCATGCTGAGCTGCCCGTACAGGCTGTTCACCATATCGATCTGCTCTGCCGGGATCTCAATGTCAAGATTGCCGGAATCCAGGATATCATGGAGGAAGAGGAACAGATCGATCAGCGAGGCGCGGTAGCTTTCCAAATCGCTTTTCGCAAGCTGATGCTCGCCCTGCTCGGCGGCATAATAGGCAAACAGTGCCTGTGCTGTCTGACTGTCGACTCCGGCAATGTTCACAAACTCGCGGAAAGTCACCTCGTCGCCAAGACGATAGCCGTCCAGCGCCTCGATGTTGGCAAGCCCGGTCGCGCTTTTCACTTCGTCGCAGCGTCCCAGTTCATCCAGCAGTGTCTTCTCCGTGGCATAATCACCGGTGGGAACCAGCACAGCAACGACATTGCTTGCGCCGAATGCCTCGTTGATCTCGGCTTTCGACGCTTCGTATTCGGTCTGTTTGAAAGCCGGTACTATGTCCACATTATAGGCGTAGTTGCAGCGCCCATAGAAAATATAGGCGCCGGCGATCAGCAAAACGAAGATCGGCGGGATAATGAACCGCGTCGCGTGCGCAAACCGGCCGACAAAAGAGATCTTCGGCACAAAGTTTCTGTGCTTCGTCTTGTCCATGGCTTTGCCGAACAGCATCAGCATAGCCGGCATGAAGAGGAACACCGTCAGCAGACTGCAGATGATGGCTTTGATCAGGTTCAGGCCCATGTCCGCGCCGAGGCGAAACTTCATGAAGGTCATGGCTGTAAGGCCGGCGATGGTCGTGAGGCTGCTGGCGGAGATCTCGGGAATCGATGCCGCCAATGCTTTGACGACGGCGTCATGCACATCGAGCGTCTGATGCTCTTCCTTATAGCGGTTGCAGAAGATGATGGCATAGTCCACCGAAAGCGCCAGCTGCAGCACAATAGCCACTGAGTTGGATACAAATGAGATGGTGCCCATCAGGAAACTGGTACCCATATTGATGATGGCAGCCACGATAAAGGTGAGAATCATCACCGGGATCTCGGCATACGTGCTGGAAGTAAAGAGGAGCACCGCCAGCACCACAATGACAACAAACACCAGCACCGACGCCATCTGCTCTGCGATGAGCGCGGCCAGACTGAAGCCGATCGCGGTATCGATAGTGACATCCCGGCCAGTCAGCAGCGACCGGATGTCTTCCAGTGCCTTTTCGCTTGCCTCCGATTCGGTCACATCCGAAAACGTTATTGAGAACAGCGCTGCGTTCTCCCGATAGTTGTTTTCCGGATCGTACTGGACCAGTGCCACATTCTCCACAGCCTGCAGCTGCGTCTGAATGTCGGCAGCTTTCTGTTCAGAGACGTGCTTCACCATCACCCTTGCAGAAGCAAAGGTGGTAAATTCATCCTCCATAATGGTGAGGCCGCGCCGGGCTTCCGCGTCTTCGGGCAGATAAAAGGTGATGTCATTCTCTACTTTGATCCATTGGATAGAAAAGAAAGAGAACACGATCATCGCCAGAAACAGAATCACAAAGAATAAACGCTTATTGACTATAAATGACGCAACTTTAGTCATATTCTCCCCCTCTCTCCAGATAGTAGTTTATACAGGCAGTTGAAATGTTGATTAATAATCTCAGGGAGCTTTTTCATCTTTCTGCCTGCAAAAAGCAGTTTCGATGAAAACAACTCCTTTTTCAGAAATGCTACAAAGTTAAAAGACTATTGCAAAAATGGTTCTTACAGTCTTTCTGCTCTCTCAATATCCAGGAAGTATTTGTAGGTGTCCACTGTCAGTTCGCCGCAGGCAGCCTCATCGCAGGCGATGATGGCGCCGTTGTGCATCTGGAGTGCGCTGCAGGTCCACTTCTGGCTCACACCGCCCTCCACGGTCGCCGCCAGAGCTTTCGCCTTGTTGTGGCCGTTGATGAGGATCAGCACTTCCTTGGAATCAAACACTGTGCCCACACCGACGGAAAGTGCCTGTGCCGGCACCGCTTCCGGATCGTTGCCGAAGAACCGGGAGTTCACAATGCGGGTATCGGTCGTCAGATTCCGAACACCGGTGCGGGAGAACAGGCTGGTGTACGGTTCGTTGAAGGCGATGTGCCCGTCGACACCGATGCCGCCCATAAAGAGGTCGATACCGCCATAGGACGCGATCTTCTCCTCATAACGGGCGCATTCACCTTCGGGGTCGTCAGTCATGCCGTTGAGGATGTTGATGTTCTCCGGCTTCATATCCACAAGGTGATCAAAGAAAGTGTCGTGCATGAAGTACCAGTAGCTCTGGTCGTGCTCACGTGGCAGGCCGAGGTACTCGTCCATGTTGAAGGTGACTACATTGGCAAAGCTGAGCTCTCCCGCCTGATTCATGCGGGCCAGTTCCTTGTAGACGCCGATGGGCGAAGAACCCGTCGGAAGGCCCAGGACAAACGGACGCTCTTCTTTGTGCGCTTTGATTTTGGCTGCAATGTAATCTGCCGCCCATTTGCACATTCTGCTGTAATCTTCCTGAATAACTACTCTCATAATAATAGTTCTCCTATCTAACTGTAATTGTCTGTAAATATCAGCCTGCATCAGGGCAAACTTCTCCCTTGGTGCAAAAATGCTGATGTCTTCCGGATAATACCGGACGGTATTACAGTGATAAGAGAACCTCTGTTACGGTTTTAATTCCGCTTTTTGCTTTCCCTCTGACGACTCACATAAGCCGTGGCAGCATCCGCCGAGTCTTTCGACAACTGCCATTCCTCGTCACCCGCTTGGGGCCTGGCGCTAACAGCCTCTCCAGTCCGCCCGCCTGGAATTGAAGCGTTTTATCATAACATTAAGAACTGCTTGGATCAATTTTCCGGCAGCAAAAAATATCTGTTATCACTCGGTCATCATGTTGGATGACCGAGTGATAACAATTCCCGGCTAAGCAGCAATTCTTTGCTCTTTTACAGTCTCCAGAATCTCATGCCGGATGCTTTCAGCTCATCCATGCGATAAAGGCTCTTGACATCCAGGAGGACTTTTTCATCGTCCGGAACATCATCTCTGAACAGGGCTTTCAACTCCATGGTGGACAGCGCGCGGAATTCATTATGTCCGACAGCAACGATTACACAGTCTGCATCCTTGACTTCTTCAAAAGGAACCAGATCCACACCATACTCGTGTTTTGCAGTCGCAGGATCTGCCCATGGATCTGTCACCACAGGTTCAATATCATATTCTCCCAACCGGCGGATAATGTCATAAACTTTGCTGTTTCTGGTGTCCGGGCAATTCTCTTTAAATGTAATGCCAAGGATAAAAACCCTGCTTTTGGCAGGTGCTTTACCGGCTGCTATCATCTGCCGTACTGCCGCATCTGCGACAAATGCGCCCATGCTGTCGTTCACTCTGCGGCCGTTAAGAATGATCTGACTATGATAACCGAGTTTTTCCGCAGCATTCGTCAAATAATAGGGATCTACGCCGATGCAATGGCCTCCGACCAGACCAGGCTTAAATCCAAGGGCATTCCACTTAGTATTCATACCGGCAAGAACTTCATCTGTATCAATACCCATCTTATCGCAAATCATTGCGATTTCATTCATAAAGGCAATATTAATGTCTCGCTGGCTGTTCTCTACTACTTTGACTGCCTCTGCAGTTTTGATATTGGACACCGGGAATGTCCCCGCCTTGATAACGATATCATAAACCTTTTTGATCTGCTCAGCTGACTCCTTATCCATGCCGGAAACGACTTTGACAATTGTAGGAAGGCGATGGACCTGATCCCCCGGGTTAATGCGCTCCGGACTATATCCGACCTTGAAATCCTTTCCGCATTTCATTCCCGATTCTTGTTCCAGAATTGGAATACATATATCTTCCGTTACGCCGGGATATACGGTGGATTCATATACAACGATCGTTCCCGGACTAATATTCCGGCCGACAATACGGGATGCATTTTCAACGGGTTCCAGGTCCGGATTGTTGTCATCACGGACAGGAGTCGGAACAGCGACAATAATAAACTTTGCCTCTCCAAGACGCTTCTCATCAGAAGTAAAATCTACCGTGGTTTTGCTGATGACTTCATTTCCCACTTCATTTGTCGGGTCGATCCCGCTCTTATACTGTTGGATCCGATGCTCATGGTGGTTAAAGCCGATGACCTTGATATGTTTTGCAAATTCGATTGCAATCGGCATCCCTACATAGCCAAGCCCTACCAGTGCCAGTTTTTCTTCTCCGTGGATCAGTCTTTCATAGAGATTATCAAAACGTACACTTTCCATATTTACAGTTCCTCCAGAACAGATTTAATAATGAAAGCCTGATCCTCGTCAGTTATATAGGGATGCATCGGCAGGCTGAGGACCCGCTTAGTTGCTTCACTGGTATTCGGGTACATATCATCACTGCAGTTCATCCAGGAATACGCAGCTTGCTGATGGAGTCCGCGAGGATAATAGATCATTGTCGGAATCCCCTTTGCCTTCAGATGAGCCTGCATCTTGTCCCTTTGACTTTTCGTGTCAAGCAGCAGCGTGTACTGGGCCCAACTGGAAAAGAAGCCATCTGGAATAAGCGGGGTGACAAGTTTTCCCAGGAATGCTTCTGTATATTTATCTGCGACCTTGTTCACGGCATCAAGCTCATAATCAGCAAAAGCTTTGAACTTCGGCAGGAGCACTGCAGCCTGCAGGGTGTCCAGGCGGCTGTTCATGCCAATTTCACGGTTATCGTATTTATCCGCAGGACTCTTCCCCTGCGCACGAAGGCTCCTCAGCCGCGCATCTATCTTGTCATCATCTGTGAAGATCGCGCCGCCATCGCCGTAGCAGCCCAGAGGCTTGGCAGGAAAGAACGAGGTCGTGGAAATGTCCCCAAAGGAGCAGGCGCGCTTGCCGCGGATCGCACCTCCGAATCCCTGCGCGCCGTCTTCCAGGACTTTCAACCCATACTTCTGTGCAATGGGAAGGATGGCATCAAAGTCCGCCGGCAGGCCAAACAGATCAACGGGAACAACAAACTTCGGCTTCAGCTTTCCATCGGCAAGCACCAGCTTTATCTTTTCTTCAAGATCGTTTGCCGAAATATTGAACGTCCGAAGGTCAATATCTACCAGAACAGGGGTTGCACCTAATATAGAAGTGCTTCCTGCGGAGGCAAAATAGGTAAAATCCGCTGTAAAAACCGCATCTCCCGGACCGATATCATATGCCATAAGGGCAAGCTGAAGAGCATCTGTGCCATTTGCTACTCCAACACAGTGTTTTCTGCCGACATATGCCGCAAGCTTCTCTTCCAGCTCCTGAACGGGTTTTCCCAGAATAAAAGCTCCGGATGCCATAACTTCTTCGACATTCTTATCAATTTCTTTTTTCAGCACCTGATATTGCTTCTTTAAATCTCTGAATTCCATATATTTACTCCTCATGGATCAGTCTGAGCAGATTCTTGCTGTAGAAAGCGTCTCCGATATCTTCCGGAAGGTCAAAGCTGTCTACCAGAGTGATCAGGTCTCTTTCAAAATTATCTCTTGCAAACACGAAACGATCCGGGTGCGCCAGCATCAGTTCTTTGGAATATTCAGGATCTCTGGACAGCGCATTCACTGCAGATTTTGCTGAACAGTCGCAGAATAGATTGGGATACTTATCGAGGAACTGCTCGATCTTTCCGCCGCGAATAACCGGGCTTTTAGGCTTGGATACTGTGCGTCCCTCGTCATCGTTGGAGATGTGGCACCAGAAGCCCGGTGCATGACCAAGGAAGTTCGTATCCGGGCAAAGCTTCAGCACACGTTCAAGTGTGTCAATATCGCCGCCATACCACCAGTTGCGCCGGGGATATATGTATTTTTGTTTTGTCGCTTCCGGATAGTCAAAGTGAAGAATTACCGGCAATCCCTGCTCGCCCGCATACCGGAACAGGTCGATCGCATCCGGGTTGTCATACATCATTCGGTATTTGATCTCGCCACATATTTTTGCATCAAAGTTAAGTACGGCGCTGTGCATCAGATCGATCGCTTTCGGATTGCGGGGATCAGGACCATATCCAAGGATAAACCGTTCCGGAGCGCGTTCTTTAAAATGGATACACTCGGAAAATGGCGCAGGAACCGGGGGCCCGCCCGTAGTCAAATAATCACTGACGATCCATGTCTGCCCGATGATGTGCTCGCTCTCCGGGGTTTCCCATGAGATAATACAGGTTTTGTCGATCCCGTTTTCATCCATATTCTGAATGAAACGGTCGAAGCTGTATCCATACCAGTTGGGATGGTTGTGCGCATCTATTTTCATACTGTTACTCCTTGACATCCATGGATGTTCTTATTCTCTTGATTCTGCCAGCGCTTTTACAAGTGCGTAACCATCTGCGCCGGTAGAGTATTCCGGGGGCGATTCCAGATGATCAACAAAATATCTCAGTTCTCGTTCCAGCGGCATCTGGCTGTAGTCCACCGGGACTATCTCAGATTCTGACTCCCGGCAGGTCGGAATACCATCGATCCACTCAATGTGTTTATTGCACAGGCGCACCTGCTTGTCTCCTGCATCATCAAACCAGATCATTCCTTTGCTTCCTACCACTACAACCCTCTGTTCCTTGAATGGATGCAGCCAGGAAACCTGAATGTGCGCTTTTACATTATTCGGGTATTCCAGATATGCGAGCACATAATCGCAGATATCCTCCTGCAGGAAATAACCTCTGTGCAGAATCATGCTCTCCGCCGGAACTCCTGCAAAGTAGTTAAGCGTCGCCAAATCATGTGGGGCAAAGGATTCAAACACGTTTTCTTCTGTACGTACCACGCCGAACTTGATGCGGGTAGAATACATGTAATAGATATCTCCTACTGCTCCGCTGTCGATCAGTTCCTTGATCTTATTAATGGCCGGGTGGAAAAGCAGAATATGAGCGACCATAAAGTTTGCTCCCGTGCTTTCTGCTATCTCCACCAATTCTCTGGATTCCGCGACGTGCATGGTCATGGGTTTTTCGATCAATGTCGGCAAGCCCAGACTGAGCAGTTTTTTCCCTATGGAGTAATGCGTTTCTGCAGATGTGGACACAACATAACCATCATACCCTTGCCTGATAGCTGCATCGAGATCTGTATAGGTTGCCATGCCGTATTTTTCCCTGAGCTCCTCCAGCCGAGCAGCGGTCATATCCACTACTGCTCCAAGGGTTCCCATCTCATGCAAAGTGCGTATGTGGTTTTCACCCCAACGTCCACCACCAATGACGCAGATTTTCTTCATTTGCAAGACCTCTCCCAAATGATGTCGCAAGCTGTGAAAACAGCATGCCATCAGATTATTCTTGATTATTATTGAAATACTTTTTTGGAACACAACTAACAGCAAAAGTGCTATTATTCAGTAGATGGTGCGTCTCGTAATCGTGATATCGCAAAAGGAATAGCAGTGAATCATCCGCAGATTGATAAAGATCTGAAGAACCATGCCAATAGCAGAAATAGTTATGCAAAAAGACACTGTTGAGCGTAATAATTGTCCACCGTCCATTTATGATCACGCAATGTCTATCTGTTCCATGTCACGTGCCACCTGTTTCGCACGAGACTTCCATGTGTTCTGCTGTTTTGCTTCTTTACAGCGCTGCTCTGTTTCCTGCAAAAGCTGGGGATTGTCAATACAGCAGAGCAACTGCTGTGATATGGCTTCCGCAGTATACTCAACTGTCCATCCTATTCCTGTTTCTTTCACATAATCCCCTATGCCGGTTCCTTCCGTGGCAATAACAGGAAGTTCATGCGCCAGATACTCATAAGCCTTGACCGGTTTTGCCATCTCCATATAATTATCTTTTTTAAACAGCAATGAGCAGATGTCCGTCTGTTCATAATATGGTTCCAGTTCTGCTCCGGATTTGTGAATGACCTCTATTCTCTCATTTATTGATGCTTCAAAGTTGTTCTTTTCTTTCTCCCACTCTTCCTTTCGGCAGCAGAGGATCAGCTTTGCTGACGGGGTCTTAGCAACTGCTGAAACCAATTCCCCTATCTGATAGTGATTTCCAATTCCTCCGACATAGAAAACGGTCAGCGGGTCCTTGACGAAGTCTCGCTTTTCATAAGATTTAGGCGGCACATTTAAGTCATCCGAACCCGGCGGTAATTCTTCTGCGACCTCATATAGCCGTTTCGAATTGAGGATCTCCGCTATTTTTTTACTTGGAACATAAAAACGATCCAAATACTTTTCATATTCCCGAAGATCCAGTTCATAGTTCTTCAATGCAGAAAAACGCTTCCATGCCGGTAGTTCTTTACCATAAGTATCAAATTTCCAGTAGGCATCCGGATAGAACAGACCGATCGGTATATTCTGTTTCTTTAAATAACTGAAAAATCCGAAATCCAAAAATGGGTGTGTCGGAAGATGATGCGGTTCCGTCAGAAGAGTGGGCATAGTGCTTGCTTCGGAATACATGAAATCAAACCGGATCCCCGACCGAATCATCTGTTTTACTTCAGATATTCCCTTTTTCCGTTCTGCAGCATATCCGGTTATTGCAAGCACTTCATAGCCGATGTCTTTGAAAGCCTGAATCATTTTCCGCGGGCGGACCATTCTGGCACGCGCCGCAGACGGATCCAATTCATAGGGAATATAAACAATACAACGTTTCATACTCTGATCCTTCACTCTTTGATTTTGTAGAAAAGCTTCTCTATCTTTTCAAAACACAAAGAATATTCATAGGTGTCGATCACGAACTGACGTCCCTGTCTGCCAAGCATATGCCGCTTTTTTTTATTGAGATAAAGCTCATAGATCATTTCTGCCAATGCTTTTTCATTTTTGCGTGGCACAACTACACTTGTAACACCCGGTTTGGTCGCTTCCTTCAAGCCCGGAACATCCGTCACGATCACAGGGCAGGCACAGGCCTGTGCTTCCACAGCTGAAACGCCAAAAGATTCAGAATCAGAAGAAGAAATAACCGCCAGATCCATGTCAGCCCACTCTCTGGCAGCCTGCTCCTGTGAAATAAAGCCGAGCCAGGATACACGATTTGAAATTCCACAATCTTTTGCAAGCTGTTTTAAAGCGGCTTCATCCTGCCCTTTTCCCGCAATACGAACTCTCAGCGGTACTTCAGGGTGCTCCCTTTGAATAATCGCAACTGCTTTCAGAAGATAATCGATTCCGTATTTATAGGTAAGCGCCTTTACTGTTCCAACAACAAACTCATTATCAGTACGGTCTCTCTTGTCTGGTGAAAACAGCTTCACATCAACGCCAAACGGTGTGATATCAAAATGCTTATTGGTATATTTTGCCGCCTCGTTCGCCATCGCCCTGCTCGTTGAAAAAAGATATGGCGCCTTCCTCAGGCTGTATTTCAAAAGCGCTTTATGAAGGGGACTTTTATTTGGAAAGTCATAGATATCGGAACCCCAAACCGAAACGACGTAGTCTTTCAGTCCCGCAAGTGCCGCAACAGTTCCGTAACTTGTAGCATAATGTGCATTGATAATATCAGGATGGATCTCCCGTACAATTCTTCGGACCGTCCCTGCTTTCATAAGATAATTCAGTTTTTTCACGTCGCTGGAATTCCCATCCGCACCGCAATTAACATAGTGGATCGTCGTTCCGGGAATTCTCCCTTCCGTGAAAGAAACAATATGTACTTCATGACCCTGAGAAACAAAGTATCCGCTCCATTTCACAATGTGAGCGCTGTTGGCCGGGGCGAGAAAACAAATATTCATTTCTCCAAGACCTCTAGAAACATCTCCGCCAACTTACCATATTCACAGTGCTCGATCACCCAAGTATGACCACGTTCTCCCATTATTCTCCTTTGCTCCTCTGGTAGGTCATAAAGAGAATACACGGCTTGGACAATTGCTTCTGCTTTGCCTGCAGGAATAGATATCCCGCATTCTGCGTCAGCCACATCATTGTTTGCCGCTTCAACACCATAGATGACGGGTCTGGCGGACATCATATAGTCGTAAACCTTGTTCATCGAAACGCCAAAACGATATAAACTGCAGGGTTCGGCGCCGACATAGAGCGCGTCGGCCATTTTCAGAATGCCAGGAACCTGTTTTTTGCCAACCGGAGGAAGAAAGCTGAGATTGGAAATGTCTTCTCTCTCCTTTCGCTTCATCAGCCTTTCCTTTTCCGCGCCGCTGCCGACCATGACAAATGCAAATCTGTCATCGTCCTTCATCTGATTTGCAGCGTCAAGCAACGTATCGAGTGCATTGGAAAGTGCATGGCCGCCCAGATAGCAAATGATAAATTTCCCCTTTTTCTTTTTTTCAGCAAAGAACGCCTGATGAACGCCGTCCAGCGGTGCAGGCTGATCCCAGTCTTCCAGGACAATTCCATTGGGAATATGGGTAAACTTGTCCCTTCTTTGCAAACCATGACCAAGCATGTGTTCAACCTGTCCTGCAAAGAGCCCCACAACTGCATCGGAATTAGAATAGGCATCTTTTTCTGCCTTGGCCAGCATACAAATAAACGGATGGTTTTCTTTCCATCCTGCAAGTTCAATTAATGTCAGCGGCCAGAGGTCATGAGCTTCATGAACATACTTCGCAGCTGAAAGCTTTGCAATCTTCCGGGCCGGATAGGTATCGAGCGGATAGGTAGAAGAAGAAATAACCGCATTGGGATGAAATTCCCTAACGATCGCTGCTGCATGCAGGCTGAGTTTAGAGCAGAACTCAAACAATGTCAGTGCCCGGGCAACTCCATTGCCCTCATATCGGCCCGTCTTGATCCATTGAAATTCTACGCCATCAATCGTCTGTACTTCGAAATCTTTAGTTATGTCAGGGTTCTTTTTCCTCAGATGTGAGAAATCTGCACCAACAATCCGCACCCGATGCCCCATTTTTTGCCACTCCCGGGCAAAATAATAGGGGCGAAACTCCATGCCCATGCTGATAGACCCTGCATAATGGTCAATATATAATATGTTCATTCAAAATCTTTCCCCAAAACTGCTGCCACTGTCCGAAACAACGTGATCAATTCTTGCAGGGCGTGAAAATGTTCGATGCTCTGCAGATTCCATTTCATTTTCTCCGGAAGAATCTGCTCAACATAAACATGATCTACATCGTCGGCGGCATTCAGCAGCTTCTCTTCATCCTTATATCGAATGCTCGCCTCGCTTGTAATTCCCGCGGGCATAAGAAGCGTTGCATAATACTCCGGACGATATCGTTCAACATACTTGACTGCTTCCGGCCGGGTTCCCACAAAAGACATGTTTCCTTCCAGCACGTCAACCACCTGCGGAAGCTCATCCAGCCGCAGGCGGCGGAGCTTACTGCCGATCGGTGTGATGCGGCTGTCATTGCTGACGGTTACCGCAGTTCCGATTCGATCCGCATTGCTGACCATCGTCCGGAACTTGTGAATATTAAAGTGCTTTCCATATGTCGTCACACGTTCCTGACGGTAAAAAACCGGCCCTGTGCTGTCTTTCTTGATGCATACGGCAATGACTGTCATCGGGATGAACAGTAAAACAAGCAGGATCAATGCTGCAACGAAATCAAATACCCGCTTGATAAGAAGTGACAGCCTTCGCTTTTGTAAAATGTCATAATACGGCCGGACTTCCGGGGTCCGCATAAAGTCCGGCAGCTCTTCCCATTGCTTTAACATTCTTTAGTTACCATTTTCACAGATACTCTCTTACAACACTTTTCAGTTCTTCACAGATATACGCCACATCTTCATCCGAAAGGAGGGTATGAAGCGGCAGTGTTATCAGGTTCCTGTAATAGTCGTATGAATTAGGATACTGCTTAATACCCCCGCTCGTTTCTTTATACGCTGTCATCATCGGCATCGGCTTATAGTGCACATTTGTACTGATACCATTTTCTGCCAGTTTCACAATAATCTCATTCCGCTGCTCTACACCAATTCCCGGAATGCGGATAAGATAAAGGTGTTTGGATGAGTCCGTATCATCCAAATGATGGATCACATGAGAGATCCCAAGTTCATCGCAGACAGAATCATAAGCTTTAATTATCTGCTCCCGCCGTGCAAGCAGCCCCAGATAGCGATCAAGCTGCTTAAGGCCTAAAGCCGCCATGATATCCGTCATATTGCATTTGTACCACGGCCCAATGATGTCATACTCCCACGCGCCGATCTTTGCTTTTGCCAATGCATCTTTATCCTGGCCATGAAGGGACAGCAGTTGGAACATGTTGTAGATCTCATCATTCTCAATGCCGGGCAAAGGCATCCAGGTGGCTGCCCCTCCTTCCGCTGTAGTAAAGTTCTTTACAGCATGGAAAGAGAAGCTCGAAAAGTCTGCAATTGCGCCGCAGTATTTCTTTTTACCGGAAACAGTGCGTGATGCTCCCAGACTGTGCGCACAGTCTGCTACGACTGCGACCCTGCCGATTTCTTTCTGAAGACGCGAAGACAGGTTTCCCAGAGGTGTGCCATCCGTTTCAAGCGGCTTGAACAGGCTGCGCTTTCTTTCAACGATCTCAAATATTCTGTCGTAATCACACACGATACCGCCAACATCCACAGGAACGATCGCTTTGGTTTTTGACGTAATGGCAGCCTCAAGAGCGTTATAATCCATTTCCGGCATATGAGTCCTTTTATCTCCGTCTTTCTGGATATCCACAAACTTCACTGTTGCGCCGCAGTGAATGACAGCAGATGCCGACGCTGTATAAGAATAAGCCGGAACGAGGACCTCGTCTCCGGGTCCTATACCAAGGATGCGTATGATCATCTCCTCTGCTGCTGTGGCAGAATTCAGGCAGATCACTCTCTGCCCGTACTCAGCCAGCGCCTCTTCACTTGTACAGTCGACATCCGTTTTGCCTGTTTCAATAAAAGCGGCCAGACGGCGTTCAAGCAGTTTTGTGCGCGGGCCTGTTGTGATCCAGCCCGATCTTAAGGCATCTGCCACTTCTGCAATTTCAAGTTCAGAAATATCAGGGGGACTGAAACTGATCGTGCGCTTTTCCATACTTTTCCTCCAATCCTGAGGTGAATAGCTTTGTTTTTAATCTGCTAAGATCCTCTGCTTTCACTGCCTGATTACAACTCACTATTATTTAGTCTCATAAACAGAATTCAAATGTCCCCAATAGTCTACGATATTCCCCGATATGTTGTGACCAATTCTTTTATCAACTCACGAATATTCTCATCGTTGTTATACGCAGCATTCATCAGCCCCGGCAATTTCTCCAAAAAACTGTGCTCATCAAAAGCGATCGGTTTCCCGATATGGATCAGCTTGTTTGGTGTTGTACTGAGGCCTTCTTCATCCATGAGTTTTTCTTCATACAGTTTTTCTCCGGGACGAAGTCCTGTGTATACGATTTTAATATCTTCATCCGGCGTATGGCCGGAAAGCAGAATCAGATTTCTTGCCAGCGTGTCGATCTTCATCGGTTCTCCCATGTCCAGAACAAAGATCTCTCCGCCGTTCGCATAAACCCCTGCCTGGAGGATCAAGCCGACAGCTTCCTCAACAGTCATAAAATACCGGATAATATCTTTATGTGTGACTTCAACGGGCCCGCCTCTTGCAATCATGTCCTTGAAGAGCGGGATAACCGAGCCGTTCGATCCAAGAACATTCCCAAATCGCACAGCCACAAATTCCGTTTGTGCATGCCGATGTCCGGCATTGTCCTGTCCCAGAATAAGCGGTTCGCCACCGTCACCTAAGTCATCCTCGCCATGTGTTTGAAAAACCGGAAGCTCATATTCTCTGCGTTCCCGGATCATTTTGTCAAACATTTGAATGATCATTTCGCACATGCGTTTGGAAGCTCCCATTACATTGGTGGGATTCACCGCTTTATCTGTACTGACCAGCACAAATCTTCTGCACCCATGGATCATGGCTGCATAAGCCGTTTTATATGTGCCAAACACATTATTTTTTATTGCTTCGCAGGGGCTCCCTTCCATAAGAGGAACATGCTTATGGGCAGCAGCATGATATACGATATCCGGTTTATACTTGGCAAATAATTGGTTTACTCTTCTGCTGTCGCGTACGGAACCGATCTCAACCACGAAGTCCAGGTTCAGTCTCTCACGCCTGAGTTCCTGTTCGATGGCATAGGCGTTGTTCTCATAGATATCGAATATGATCAGTTTTTTCGGGCCATGGGCTGCGATCTGCCGACACAATTCGGAGCCTATTGAACCGCCGCCGCCCGTAACTAATATAGTTTTCCCGTTCAGCGTACGATATATCTCTTCGCTTTCTACCTTGATGGGGTCTCTGCCAAGAAGATCTTCAATCTTAACTTCCCTCATGGACGTGGCATGGATTTCGCCAGAGATCATCTGATACATACCTGGGAGTATTTTTACTTCACAGGATGTCTCATTGCAAATGCTGAGAATATCGCGGCGCTCAGCTGCAGTTGCGCTCGGAATAGCCAGGTAGATCTTATCAACGCCGTATTTTTCTACACTTGCAAAGATGTCGTTCCGGCCTCCCACAATGGGAACACCATCGATAAAGCGGCCGTGCTTGTTGTCATTGTCATCGATAACGCAAACGACCTGTCCATAGAGCTCCGGGTTCTGCGCGATATCGCGAATGATCATCTGGCCTGCGGAACCGGCGCCGATCACCATAACACGAGCTTTCGGATCATCGCTTTTGTGCTGCAAACTCTTCATCATCAGAAATGCCCGATAGGAAAAGCGAATGGCCACCATGAAGATACATTGCAAAATCGCTCCCATGCAATAGTAGGAGATTGGCATTCTGATATAAAAAGCCGTCATCCCAATGACATGTATTACAGTGACAGCAATTCCGGCTAATCCTATTCTGACGAGTTCCGGAAAACCTGCAAAACGCCACAACATTCTATACAGCCGGAAAGCATAAAAAACCACAATGCAAATAGCTGCATAGATCAAAATAAAACTTTGGTATGCAGAAAGGTATTTTATAGGAATGGCTGAAAATCTAGTATCAAAACGCAGCCATAACGGAAGAAAATACGCCAATATCGCTGTTGCGAAATCATAAAGAACTAAGAACACCGCAATAATGTGCCAGTGTTGAAGTCGATTACTGTGCCTCATATTTTCTCCTCGCATACTATACTACTTAAAAAGCTTCATTGATCCTAATATCAGCGATCCATTTAACAACTGTATAATCAGTTGATTTTATCATGGATAATGCAGGCTGACAACAGAAATATCGTAACAAGATATTACAAAAAGTGACGTTTTGTTTTTTCCTGCGCAGTAGTTACTCCCGTGCGAGATGTCGGTTTTCGCTCCCGAAGCTATGAGCTATGATATATGTGTACGTTTGCATCCCGTTTCATTGCATAGGATGCAAAACCTTTTAGATGCACTTGCACGGCAGCCGTAGAACAGCTGCCGTGCTTTTTTTATTTATCTTATGGATAAATGCTGTTTCTAGTGAATCACTTCGATCTGATCAGCGTTTTCCAGCTTGAAGATCTCCCTTACCGTTGCGTCGTTCAACAGCACCGGGCCGCCGATCGCAATCCCTTCCTTCAGCGCCAGCGGCTCCGTATACGCCGCCGCTGCCGCTGTTTTTCCATTGTTCGTCAGCACCAGCGGCGCTCCCATCGCATTCGCCAGCGGGCCTACGCTCAGTCCGTCCGGGAAATTGGTTCCTATCGCTATCACCATCCGCTTCGCATTTC
>JAEEGL014665247.1_pt1 | contig 15715 bp, 18 predicted proteins | sample 9134231 | NCBI WGS metagenome assembly JAEEGL01 (sample SAMN16246548, study PRJNA631951) | gut metagenome | biome: gut microbiome; feature: rumen; material: fiber-attached | host: Bos | place: Iran: Karaj | collected 2018-10
AATCAGTACATATAACAATCAGAAAAAAAGAAAATCTTATAAAAGATTTAAAAAAATAAGCAAACAGTTCTAAAAAATTATTTTTAGCATCTGTCCCTTACCGTGAGGGTAAAGCTATTGCTAGGCATTTAGCTAATATTTTGGAAATAGATGAAAAATCAAAATGCAGAGTAACATTTAATGAAATAACAGAAAATACTGTAAAAGAATCAATAAAAACACCAAGAACTTTAGATAAAAATTTAATAGATGCTCAACAAGCAAGAAGAGTATTAGATAGGATAGTTGGGTATAAAATAAGTCCTATTCTTTGGGCAAAAGTAAGAAGGGGACTATCTGCTGGAAGAGTACAATCTGTAGCTGTTAAATTAATAGTAGATAGAGAAGAAGAAATAGAAAAATTTATTCCAGAAGAATATTGGAATATAACAGTAGATCTATTAAAGAAAAAGGATTGTTTCCAAGCCAAGTTATATGGAAAAGATTCAAAGAAAATTGAGTTAAAAACAAAGAGTGAAGTAGATAAAATATTAAAAGATATAGAAAATGCAAAATACATAGTAAAAGATGTAAAAAAATCAGAAAAGAAAAGAAACCCAGCACCACCTTTTACAACAAGTACTCTACAACAAGAAGCTTCAAGAAAACTAGGATTTACTTTAAAAAAGACAATGTCTGTTGCTCAGGGACTATATGAAGGAGTTAAAATTCCAGAAAAAGGAACAGTAGGATTAATAACATATATGAGAACAGATTCTACTAGAATTTCTGATGTAGCAAGAAAGGCTGCACAAAAAGAGATAGAGAAAACTTATGGAAAAGATTACTATGAAAATAGATTTTATAAAACTAGCGAAGAAGCTCAAGATGCACACGAGGCAATTAGACCAACATATATAGATATATCACCTGCTAAAATAAAAGATTCACTAACTAGCGATCAATTCAAACTATATAATTTAATATATAACAGATTTTTGGCAAGCCAAATGAAACCTGCTGTATATGATACAGTGGCTGTAGAAATAGAAGCAAATAAATATAATTTAAAAGCAACAGGACAAACATTAAAATTTAAAGGATTTATGGCATTATATGTAGAATCAAAAGATGTTGAAGAAAAAGAAGAAAATAACGAAATTCCAAATTTAGAAATAAATGAAGAAGTAATAAAAGAAAAAATAAATTCAATTCAAAGCTTTACTACTCCACCACCAAGATATACAGAAGCAAGTTTAGTAAAAGCATTAGAAGAAAAAGGAATAGGAAGACCAAGTACTTATTCACCAACAATAACAACAATATTAGAAAGAAGATACATAGAAAAAGAAAAGAAACAGTTAGTTCCAACAGAACTTGGAAAAGTAGTAAATAAAATATTATCAGAGAATTTTAGTGACATAGTAAGTGAAGAATTTACTGCAAATATGGAAACAGAATTTGATAAAATATCAGTTGGAAAACAAAACTGGAAAGCAATAATTAGAAACTTCTATGGTCCATTTGAAAAAGAACTTGAAAAAGCAAATAAAGAATTAGATCATGTAGAATTAGAAGAAGAAGTATCAGATGTTCCTTGTGATAAATGCGGAAGAATGATGGTTATAAAATTTGGTAGGTTTGGAAAATTTTTAGCTTGTCCAGGATATCCAGAATGTAAAAATACAAAAGCAATAGTAGTTGAAATAGATACACCTTGTCCTAAGTGTGGAGGAAAAATACAAATAAGAAAAACAAAGAACAGAAAAAATTACTATATTTGTGAAAACAATCCAAAAACATGTGACTATATTTCATGGAACAAACCTCAAAAAGAAGAAAAAATAAAGAAAAGTAAAAAAACAAAAAAAGATAAAAAAGATTCCTAAATCAAATTAGGAATCTTTTTTGGTATAGTTATTAGTTTTATTAGCATCCACAACCGCCACCATTGTTACCACCACAACAGCAGAAAAGTATTATTATTAATATAATTATCCAGCAGCAATCTCCACCGAAACCGAAACCGCCACATCCGCATCCTCTGTTTTCTGGCATTAAAAAATCCCCCCTTTCAAATACAGATGTACACTTAATAAAATAAGTAATTTAGTTATTTAAGTATTTGCTCTTTTGTATACGATATATTATTCGGAAAATTTAAAATTTGTTACAAATAAAATTTTAAATTTATATACACAAATTTTTTATTAAATGATATAATGCAATTAGAAAAATAGATTAATGATAAAATGGGGAGAATTATATGGGAAATATTGTTTTATTAGATGATTTAACAATAAACAAAATAGCGGCAGGAGAAGTTATTGAAAGACCAGCATCTGTTATAAAAGAGATGGTAGAAAACTCAATAGATGCAGGAGCAAATAACATCACAGTAGAAATAAAAAATGGTGGAATTTCATATATCAGAGTAACTGACAATGGAAAAGGAATTCAAAAAGATGATATGGAAATTGCTTTTGAAAGACATACAACAAGCAAAATAAGATGTGCAGAAGATTTAGATGTGGTTAAATCTATGGGGTTTAGAGGAGAAGCATTAGCAAGTATTGCGGCAATATCAAATGTTGAGATGTTATCAAAATATGTAGATTCAGATATCGGAAATAGAATAGTTGTAGAAGCAGGAAATATATTAAGTTTTGAAGAAACTGGATGCCCAAATGGTACTTCAATTACAGTTACGAACTTATTTTTTAATACACCAGTTAGATATAAATTTTTAAAGAAAGATTTTACAGAAGCAGGATATATTGAAGATGTTATAACAAGAATAGCTTTAGTAAATCCAAATATAGCAATTAAATTAATTAATTCTGGTAAAATAATAATACAAACAACAGGAAATGGAAGTCTTCAAGATGTTATATATTCAATATATGGGAAAGATATTGCAAGTAGTGTTTTAGATGTAGATTATCGATTTGAAGATATGCATATATCTGGAGTTATAGGAAAACCAGAAATTGCAAGAAGTAACAGATCAAATCAATTATTTTTTGTTAATAAAAGATATATAAAAGATAAAGTGTTATCAGGAGCTACTGAAAAAGCTTTTAAAGGAATGATACCAATAGGAAAGTATGGTTTTGTTATTTTAAATATTGATATGGATCCTTCAAAGGTAGATGTAAATGTGCATCCAGCAAAACTTGAAGTCAGATTTGAAGAAGAAAACAAAATATTTAAAGCTGTATATCATGCAATTCAAGAAACATTATTAAAAGCAGAACTTATAGCATCTCCAGAAAGAGAAATTGAAGATGATAAAGATGTAGTTGAACAAATAAAACAAAACAATGTGTTTAGCAATTTGTTTAATAGAAATAATGATGTAGAGAAAATAGAAGATAGACCTAATATAGTTGAACAAATGTATAAAGAAAAAGAAGAATTAGAAAGAACACAATTTATAAACGCAGAAGAAATAAAAGAACAATTAAAGCAAGAAGAACAGAGAATAGAAAATAATATAGAGGATAATAATGAAGAAGCTAAAAACGAAATAGATGAAAATATAACTTCAATTGGAAATATATTAACAGATTTAGCAAAGATGAAAGCAAATGTAGATGAAGAATCTATAAAAGAAGCAAGTAGTGAAACTATTTCAAGTAATCCAGAAGATTATGATACAGTAGTAAATAACGTAAGTAAATTAAATGATTTAAGAGTAGAAGAAAATTTTGATTCAATGTATGAAAGAACATTTGGAAAGATTCCAGAATCTACAAAAGAAAAAATTGCAGAAGAAAAGAAAAAGATAGATGCATATGACATAATTAAAGATAATAATATGTCTGTATTTGATGAGCCTGCTAATTTAAACTCTGAAAATGAGAAAGTAACAATAAAACCAGAGTATAAATTTGTGGGAATTGCATTTAATACATATATAATACTTGAAATTGAAGATGAAATGTATATAATAGACCAACATGCAGCACATGAAAGAATAATGTATGAAAAAATTAAGAAAAATTATTATTCTAAAGACGAAAAAGATTGTCAAATGCTTTTATTACCAGATGTAGTAGAGCTTACACATAAAGAAATTGATATTTTAAGAGATAATATGGAAATATTTAAAAATGCAGGATTTGAAGTACAAGAATTTGGAAAAAATTCTGTAAAAATAAATGGAGTTCCTGATGTTTGCTATGATTTAGATACAAAAGAATTATTCTTAGAAACATTAGATGAAATAAATACTGTAGCAATAACAGCAAAACAAGAAATAGAAGAAAGATTTATATCAACAGTGGCATGTAAAGCAGCTGTAAAAGCAAAGATGGTATTGACAGAACAAGAAGTAAACAGCTTAATGGATGAACTTTTAAAACTTCCAAATCCATTTACATGTCCACATGGAAGACCAACTGCAATAAAAATGGACAAAGGAGATATTGAAAAGAAATTTGCAAGGAGAAAATAGAATGAAACCAAAAGTTATAGTAATTTGTGGACCAACTGCATCTGGAAAAACAGCATTATCAATTGAACTTGCAAAAAGAATTAATGGAGAAATAGTTTCTGCAGATTCTATGCAAATATATAAAGATATGAATATTGGTAGTGCAAAAGTAACTACTGAAGAAGCACAAGGAATAAAACATTATCTTATTGATATAAAAAGACCAGATGAAAGATATAGTGTAGCAGATTATAAAAAAGATGCTAAATGTGCAATACAAGAGATAATATCTAAAGGCAAAGTTCCAATAGTGGTTGGTGGAACAGGACTATATATTGATTCATTAATATATGAAATAGAATATCAAGATATAGAGTTTGATGAAAATTATAGAAAAGAATTAGAAAGAATAAGAGATACTGAAGGATTAGAAACCTTGTATAATATGGCTTTAAAAATAGATCCAGAAGCAATGGAAAAAATAAGTCCAAATGATTATAAAAGAATAACAAGGGTTTTAGAAATATATAAAGCAACTGGTAAAACCAAAACTCAGCAAGAAAAAGAATCAAGACTTAAAGAAATACCATATGATTATAAAGTTTTTGCAATAGATTATGATAGAGAAAAACTATATGAAAGAATAAATAGACGTGTAGATATAATGTTAGAAGCTGGACTAATAGAAGAAGTAAAAAATCTACTTAAAAATTATCAAGAATTTCCAACATCTATGCAAGGACTTGGATATAAAGAAGTAAAAGAATATTTAGATGGAATAACTACAAAAGAAGAAATGATAGAAAAAATAAAACAAGAATCTAGAAGATATGCTAAGAGGCAGTTTACTTGGTTTAGAAAAAATAAAGAAACAATTTGGATAAACGGAGAAAATGAAGTACAAAAGAATATAAATATTATTTTGGAGGAAGCAAATATTGGCTAGAAGAAAAGCTAAGAAGAAAATAAAACTTAATATTAGATTATTACTTGCAGCAATAATATGTTTAATTTTTACTATTTGTTTTACATATAATATAATAGCTTTATTTGTCAATCCTACAGATACTTTTATGATAGAAAATGGAAAGATATATTCATCAGAAGAAACTGTTCGGATATGTAATAAGAGAAGAAAAAATATTTCAAGGAGAAAACTATAAAAATGGTATTTCTCAAATAAAAACAGAAGGACAAAGAGTAGCAAAGGGAGATCCAATATTTAGATATTATACAAATAATGAAGAAGGATTAGTAAAGAAAATAGCAGATTTAGATATTCAAATACAAGATGCGCTAGGACAAACGAATAGCATATATTCAAGTGATATTGCATCAATAGATAGACAAATAGAACAAGAATTAAAAGTTGTAACTAAATCAAATGCGATAAAGTCTATAGAAGAGGCTAAGAAAACTATTAATTCATCATTAATAAAGAAAGCTAAATTAACAGGAGAACTTAGTCCATCGGGTTCATATTTAAAAGAATTAATATCTAAGAGAAGTGATTATGAAAGAGAACTTAATTCTGGATCTGAATATGTTAATGCAACTGTAAGTGGATATGTGTCATATAAAGTAGACGGATTAGAAGAAATTTTAACCCCATCTGGAATAGATGATCTAACAATAGAATATTTGAATAGTTTAAGACTAAAAACTGGCGAAATGATTGGAACTAGTGATAAGAGTGGAAAAATAGTAAATAATTATTATAACTATATAGCAACAATTGCTTCTTCAAATGAAGCAGAAAATGTTAAAGAAGGAGATACTTTAAAAATAGTATTATTGACAGGAGATGAAGTAAATTCAAAAGTAAAGAGAGTTTCACAGCAAGAAAATGGGAAAACTTTACTAGTATTACAAATAACATCAGATGTTGAAAAATTGATAAATTACAGAAAGATACCAGTAGAAATAGTTTGGTGGAGCGCAAATGGGCTAAGAGTACCAAATTCTGCAATAGTTGAAAAAGATGGAATGAACTATATAACAAGAAAAAGAATTGGATATACAGATGATATACCTGTAAAAGTATTAAAAGTTGCTGAAGATTACAGCATAATAGATAATTATACAAGTTTAGAGTTAAAAGAATTGGGTTATAGTACAGAACAAATAAGAAATGCAAAAACAATAGGATTATATGACGAGATTTTGATAAAACCATAAAAATATTACAGACATATTACAGAAATATTAAAATAAAATTACGTTTATGAAAAGCTATTGACAAGATTAAAAAAAAGTAAGATACTATAAACGAATTAATATTTAATGAAGTAATTGGGAGGTTTTGTAATGGCAGGAGCTATTGTTAATAAATTTTGGGAAGTATTTGGCGTTAATCAAAATGATGACGATGAAGAAGAATATATAGATGATGAAGTTATAGATGAAGAAGAAGAACCAGAAGAAAAAGGGTTCTTTCAAAGAAGAAAAGTTGTAAATATGCCACAAACTCAACAAGTTAGAATGGTTATTTCTCAACCAACTACTTTTGAACAATCAGAAGAAATTTGTACATATTTAAAAAACAGAAAATCTGTAATAGTAAATTTAGAATATGTAAACAAAGATGTTGCTAGAAGAATTGTAGATGTTATGAGTGGAGCTGTTCATGCTTTAGATGGACATATTCAAAAAATATCTAATTCAATATTTTTAATTGCACCAACATATTATGAAATTTCTACTGAAATGGCACGTGATGAAATTAAAAATAAACTTTCAGTTTCATGGTTGAAAAATGGATAAAAATAATATATAATCTAAGGGCGGACAAATAACTGTCCGTCCATACTTAGTTTAGGAGGTAAAACATATGATAACACCATTAGATATAGAAAATAAAAGATTTGCAAGACAAAAATTAATGCGGCTATAGTACAGACGAAGTAGATGATTTTCTAGATGATATAACAGTTGAATATGAAAGATTATTTAAAGAAAACGCAGATTACAAAGAAGAATTAACAAAATTAAAAGCTGATATGGAACATTATAAGACAATTGAAAATACTTTACAAAATACTTTAGTTATGGCACAAACAACGGCTGAAGAAGTGAAAAGTGTTGCTAAACAACAAGCTGATCAAATAGTAAGTGAAGCCAAAATAAATGCAGAAAAAGAAGTTGATGCTTTAAATAATGCAATTATGATAAAACATAAAGAATTAGAAGATATTCAGAAACAATTTGATGTTTATAAAGCAAAAATGGAATCAATATTAATATCTCAATTAGAATTATTAAAAGATATAAACAAAGATTAATCAAGAGAAAAAACTCTTGATTTTTTTTTATGCGTTTGCTAAAATAGATGTGAGGTGAAACTAATGAGAAGTTTTGAATATTATTTAATTTTATTTTTCTCAGGAATATTATTTTTGTTTAGATTAGTAGTAGTTATTACTACAGTATTAGGAGTAAAATTTTCGGTTGTATCACTAAATGTACCATTTGAACTTGTGCTATTATTACTAATGTTAATATCTATAGTTTTAATGGTAAAAATAAAACTTACTGGATCAATTATTTTCCTTGTAAGTTCACTTTGCTATTATGTACCAGATTTAATTAATAGTTTGGAAAATTTATCTGAAGTAACTTCAACAATTGAAGGAAATATACAACTAATTGCAACAGTAATAGGAATACTTATTCCTTTATTTGCATTTTTCATAATGCTAATGGCAAAGAAACAGCAAGTACGTCCTGTAGACAAGAAAACAGATTTCTTTTACAAAGGGAATCAATATGATAGAGAATATGATGAAAGAGCAGATAAAAATAATTATAGAATTTATTAATATAATGATAATCCAATGTAAAAGAGTAGATGATTTATCTACTCTTTTATGATATAATAAATACTGAAAAAAGGAAGGTTAAATATGAAAAAAATATGTATAATTACAGCTATGGAAGAAGAATTTATTGTAATTGAAGAATTAATTTATAATATTAAAAAAGAACAATATTATGATCTAGAAATTTATACTGGATTAATTGGTGAAAAAGAAATTGTGTTAGTAAAGTGTGGAAGAGGAAAAGTAAATTCTGCAAGAACTACACAAGTTCTAATTGATAAATTTGATATAGATTATATTATAAATGTTGGAGTTGCTGGAAGTTTAGATGAAGAACTAGAAATTGGAGATATTTTGATAGGCAAGAAACTAGTTCAACATGATTTTGATATTACAGCAGGTGGACATCCTAAAGGATATATCAGTAAAGAACTTGGTATAGAATTTTTAAGTGATGAAAGATTAATTGAAAAAAGCAGGAAGATTATAAATAATGAGTTACAAGATACTAATGTAAAAATAGGAACAATTGCTACAGGAGATGTTTTTTGTACCAAAGTATCAATGAAAGAAGATATAGTAAAAGAATTTGGCGCTAATTGTGTAGAAATGGAAGGGGCAGCTATTGCACAAGTGTGTACACTTTGTAAAATTCCTTTTATTGCAATTCGCTCTATCTCTGATAAACCAAATGGACATAATGAAGCAGATTATAAAAATCATTTAGTAAGTTCATCACAAAAATTTCAAGAAATTATTAAATTATTAATAAAGGAAAGCTAATTATGATTGGATTGTATAATAAATTTATTATTGGATTTTTAGCACTTATTTTTCTACTCTTTAGTGCATTTATGGCTAAAGTTGAAGTAAATGATGATATAACGCAATATAATAAATATATCGGAGAAGAAGCGCTAGAAGAATATAAAAATAAATGGGGAATGGATGAAACAATATTCCCAAAAGAAATAAAAGATAATATGAATGTTTATGATTATAAAATGGTATATTATAATCCTTGGGATGCACAGTTTTTATCATATGTTGTAGTGGAATATAATAATAAAGATTATAAAGAAGAAGTTAAGAGATTAAATTCATATAGTTCTACAGAATATATTGGTTATTATGGAGTAACGGGATTTAGTAAATATAAACTATTGGCGATGTATGCAGATCCATATAATGGATTTGTTTATGCATTAACAGATGAACAAAATAAAATTATATATGTAGAATTAATATTTTGCAATTACTCTTTCGATATAGAATATGAAGAGTATATAGAGAAAGAATATCTTCCAGATGGATTTGATGCTACAATTGATAATAAATATCAAAAAGAAAAATTAAAATATTAAGGGGGAATAAAAATGAAAAAGTTTATAAAAGGAATGATAATATCTTTTACTATAATATTTACAATATTAACTATAATAGGATTTGTTTATAATAAAATTGCTTATTACAAGATATTTAGTGAAGAGGTAGCTCCTGTTTTAGATGGAAATATAACAGAAGAAATGAAAGAAAATGAAGAAAACTTTTCTAATACATTTAAAGAAAATTATGGTAAAGATGCCCCATCAACACTTCTTGCATATTTTCAAGGATATGCGATGATGGAAGATAGAGTTTTTGAAATGCAAAAGATATTTTTAATTTTCTCTCTATTAGCAGCTTTTGTAATAGAAGTAGCTATTTCATTAACATATAAATCTATAAGTAAAGCAAGTCACTAATAAGTATAGACTTTACGTAATATCTGTGATATAATATGGACGAATATCGTGCAAAGGGGGGACATTTTGATGAAACGGCCATGCATTATCGAGTTTTCCGGATTACCCAATTCGGGAAAAACCACACTGCTTCGTAACGTAGACAAGATCTGCCAAAACGCTGGAGTGAAAGCAACAATCATCTGGGAACCTGCAGAGCTGCTTCCTAAAGTAATTCCGAAGGGAATTGTAGAACAAAACCTTTGGATTACATTAGAAACAATTCAGCGGTGCCTGGAAGTGAGATTCACATCTGACACAGATTTCATCTTGTTAGATCGCGGTTTTTACAATCAGCTTTTTTGGGCAGAGCTGTATAAAGAGAACGATGCAAAGTATTCAGAGTATGTAACCAAAATCCTGAAAGAGTTTTCCGAAATGTATCAAGTCACACCTGACTATCTCTACGTAATCGACGTGAGCGTAGATGAAGCGATCAAAAGAAGAATGCTGGAAGGAAGAGGAGAAGTAACGTTCTCGAAAAAAGATTTTCTTATCAATTACAAAAAAAGATTTGAAATCTTTTACAAGAATGTAGCAACTCCGGTGATATATCTGGACACGACAAACCTTACACGCGATGAAGTCGCAGACAACGTTTTTATCAAATTAATGTCACTTTGAAGCAAAGGCTCTCTGGTGGGTAATATCCGCCGGAGAGTTTTTGCATATTTTTAAAAAATATATAAATTAGTAATATGTGCATAAATATTGATAATACATTTTTTTTTATGATATAATATTTTTTAGGAGGTTTTAAATATGAAAAAAATAGGTGTAATTTTAATAGCAATAATTTTAATATTAATAATATTCGGAATAAGTGGATATAATAATTTGATTACAAAGCAAGAAAATGTAGAGAGTAAATTTGCAAATTTAGATGCAATGCTACAAAGAAGAGCTGACTTAATCCCAAATTTAGTAAATACAGTAAAAGGATTTACAAGTCATGAAAGTGATGTAATAGAAAAAATAACAGATGCAAGAGCTAAATTAGTAAGTGCAGGAACAATTGAAGAAAAATCTTCTGCAAACAATGAATTATCTAGTGCTTTAAATGCCTTAATGGTTGTTGTAGAAAATTATCCAGATTTAAAATCATCATCAAATTTTTCACAATTATCAGATGAATTATCAGGAACAGAAAATAGAATAGCAGTTGCAAGAAAAGATTATAACGATGCAGTTAAATCACTTAATGTAGCGATTAAAAGATTTCCAAGCAATATAATAGCAAATATGTTTGGAATAGAGGAAGCAAAATATTTTGAAGCAGACGAATCTAGCAGGGAGGTTCCGGTTGTTGATTTCAATTAGAAAAAAAGTATTTGTTATATTAGCATTAATATTAATTATATTTTCTTTTAAGACATACTCGTTTGGAATTGTTAATCCAACTACTAATTTTTATTCTAATGACTATGCAAATATATTAGATGAAGATATAGAAGAATATATAATAAACAGAAATGTTGAACTAGAAGAAAAGACAGGAGCACAAATAGTAGTCGTTACAGTTAAAAATTTAGAAGGAAACTCTTTAGAAGAGTATGCAACAGAACTTTTTAGAAAGTTTGGAATTGGCGATAAAGATAAAAATAATGGAGTATTACTACTATTGGCGTTAGAAGAAAGACAATTTAGAATAGAAGTAGGATATGGATTAGAAGGAACATTAACAGATGGGAAGACTGGAAGAATACAAGACGATTATATAATTCCATATTTAAAAAACGATGATTGGAATAATGGAGTAAAAAACGGATTTAATGCTATACTCCAAGAGGTATATAATGAATATAATATAGATAGTATAGAACCAATAGAATTAACAAATGCAAATCAAGATGAAGAGATAAATTCAATTTCTGGATTTTTAATAATAGGTGGTTTCTTTGTAGGAATAGCATTAAGTATATTAATAGAAAAGTCACACTGGAAAGCTTGTTTAATAACATTATTAAGTTATATAGCTATTGTAATAATATTAGAAGTGAGCAATTTATTAGTTGAAACAATGTGGCTGATGTGTATAATAAATATGATAATTGGCTTCTTTTTTGGACTTAGTAGACTAGGTGGTGGTGGTGGCAGAAGCGGAGGCCATTATAGCGGAGGTTCATCAAGAGGAGGATATTCTGGCGGACGGCGGAGGACACTCTGGAGGCGGAGGTTCATCTGGCGGAGGTCGGAAGTTCAAGAAGTTTTTAAATATAAACAAGTAGTTATTGAAAGCTACTTGTTTTTATGTTAAAATTTTTTGAGAAAGGAAGTGTATAATTTGGAAAAAGCAAAAGTATATTTTTGTAAAAAAATAACTCCAGAGAATGTTGTAAAAGTATATAATGCATTAAATAAGAAATTACCAGGGAAAGTAGCTGTTAAAGTGCATTCTGGTGAAGAAGGAAATCAGAATTATTTAAAACCAGAATTTATGAAACCAATGGTACAATATGTAAATGGAACAATTGTTGAATGTAATACAGCATATTCAGGAGAAAGAAATACTTCTGAAAAACATAAAAGAACGTTAGAAAAACACGGATGGAATAAAATATTCGATGTTGATTTAATGGATGAAGAAGGTCCAGATTTAAGCATTCCTGTTCTAAACGGAAAACATTTAAAGGAAGATTTCTTGGGGAAAAATATAACAAATTATAATTCAATGCTTGTAATATCGCATTTCAAAGGACATCCAATGGGAGGATATGGTGGAGCATTAAAGCAACTTTCAATAGGTTGTGCATCTTCAGAAGGAAAGGCGTGGATTCATTCTGCAGGAACTAATAAAGATCAATATACACTTTGGAATAATTTACCAAAGCAAGATGATTTTCTAGAAAGTATGGCAGAAGCTGCTTCTGCTGTCGTAGATTATTTTAAAGGAAATATGGCCTTTATAAATGTAATGTGTAATATGAGTGTTGATTGTGATTGCTGTGCAATAGCAGAAGATCCTTGTATGAAAGATATTGGAATATTGGCGTCTTTAGATCCGATTGCAATAGATGAAGCTTGTATAGATTTGGTAAAAAATTCAGATGATCCAGGAAAAGATCATTTCTTAGAAAGAGTTAATTCAAGAAATGGAATTCATACAATAGAAGAAGCTGAAAAATTAGGATTTGGAACAAGAAAATACGAATTAATAGAAATAGATTAAAATATAGAAAAAATAACATCAATTATATATGGAGAATATAAAATGATAAATATAAAAGAAAATGTTATAAATATAGATGAATTTAATATGCTATATGATTCTGTGGGATGGGGAGCATATGATAAAAATATATCTAAGAAAGCTTTAGAAAACACTTTTTATTCAATAAGTGTTTATGATGATGATAAAATTATTGGATATGGCAGAATGGTTGGAGATACAATATGCTTCATTTACATTCAAGATATTATAGTTATACCAGAATACCAAGGTAAGAAAATTGGTACATTAATAATGAATAAATTAATAGAAAAAGTAAAAGAAATAAAAAAAGAAAACCCAGATTTAAGAGTATATGTAGGAGCTTCTAAAGACAGAGAAAAATTTTATGAAAAATTTGGATTTATTAAAAGAATAGATGCTGATTTGGGTTATGGAATGATTTGGAAAGAATAGAGGGAAAGATAAAATGGTAGTTGAATATGATTCAAAATATGATGAAGAAATAAAAGATTTATTAGTAGAATTACAACAACATTTGTCAAATATAGATAAAGAAGGTTTTAACATTGTTGGAATAGAATATAGAGAAGAATACTTCAATAAAACAATGGAAGCAATAAAAGAAAATAATGGAAAAATTCTATTATATAAATTAGAAGAAAAGATAGTAGGAATGATAGTAGGAATAGTAAATAATGAAGAAACATTACGTTATGATTTTAAAGCGCCTAAAAGAGGGAGAATAACAGAATTAGTTGTTAAAGAAGGATATAGAAATAGAAACATTGGAAAAGAACTTTTAACTAAAATGAAAGAATACTTAAAGTCAATTGGATGTGAAAAGATAATGATTGCAGTATTTGGATATAATGAAGAAGCAATAAAATTCTATGAAAAAAATGGTTTTCACATAAGAATGATGGATATGATAGAAGAATAAAGGGAGGAAAATAGAAATGAAACAAGTATTATTTGCAACTGGAAATCCTAGTAAAGCTAAAAGATTTTCTGAAGCACTAAAAGAAAAAGGAATAGAATTAATAACACTAAAAGATTTAGAAACAGAAGTAGATGTTAATGAAAATGGAAATAGTGCAATTGAGAATGCTTTAATTAAAGCTAGAGCATATTCAACAATTACAGATATCCCAGTATTTGCAATGGATGACAATTTGTACTTAGAAGGTGTACCAGAAGAAAAACAACCAGGCACACATGTAAGAAGAGTAAATGGAAAAAGGTTAAATGACGAAGAAATGTTAGAATATTATTTGGGATTAGTAAAAGATTATGGCACAAATGGAAAACTTACATGCAGATGGGTATATGGAATAGCAGTTATTAATAAAGGAAAAGAAAATACATATACATGGAGTAAAGAAGATTTTTATATGGTAGATACACTTTCAGATAAAGTAAATCCAGGTTATCCACTAAATACAATATCTGTAAATAAAAAATTAAATAAATATTTTACAGATATGACAGAAGAAGATAAATTAAAGGTACAAGAAGATGAAAGTGATGTTGTAGAATTTATAGCAAATAATGTTTAAATTAGTTTAAATATATGATTATCATAAGGAGAATGATATGGTCGACCATGAATCATTAGAATTAATACTTAATAAAGAGGCTAAAAGAATATTAAATCAAATAAAAATAGATTTCTATGATAAAATGAGCGATAAAAAGAAAGCTTTAATAAATTCTTTAATTGAAAGCGAAAAAATTATTATAGTGGATAATGGGATTTGTCCATTAGGAAGAAATATACTAGCTCATGGTGGAAGAGCAAAAGGAGACGGTAAAATTCATTATTATCCGGATTCTAGAGAATTTGAATCTGATGAAGATATGATAGAAGAGTGTAGTGGAATATTAGCACATGAAGTTTTTCACTATTTTATACAACCAGATGCAATAGATATTGATGATGATTATAGAGAAATGGCTTCATATTATACAGAAGGATTAGTCGAAAAAGAGACTAGAAAATTTTGTATGAGGCATCCAGATATTAAATATACTCATGCAAATTATGGGCATTATATGAAATTTGTAAATATGGTGCAAGGATCATTAGATTCTGGGAGTTATGAAATTATTTTTAGTGAAAGTGATTATCTTAAAAATATAGGAAAGTATAAAGATCTTTATGAAAAAATTATGGAAGAAAGAGATTTTGTATTAAATTTCTTAAACGAATTAATGGATAAAGCCGCTAATAAAGACGAGTGGAAAGCAATAAGAAACATAAAAGTAATGTTTTTAAGATATGCAAATGTAGAAGATGTTAAAGAAAATTTAAATAGATTGCAATTTATTAATAAAAGTGACTTGGCTAAATTAGAAAATATAAATGAGATAGAATTGTAAAACGTAAGATTATGATTATATAGATAATCAAAGAAATATATACTAGGAGGAAAACAAATGCCAAATAACGAATTAGTTAAAGCAGAAAAATTAAGTTTTTCTGATCGAATTAAAAAGATGCGTTTAATGAGAAAATTAACTGTAG
>JAEEGL016997108.1_pt1 | contig 15715 bp, 11 predicted proteins | sample 9134231 | NCBI WGS metagenome assembly JAEEGL01 (sample SAMN16246548, study PRJNA631951) | gut metagenome | biome: gut microbiome; feature: rumen; material: fiber-attached | host: Bos | place: Iran: Karaj | collected 2018-10
CCCGTTACGCTTTTTCCGAAGAAGTCCTGAAAAGAGCCGCATCTCAAGAGAAGAGTCCCCGGTATTCGGCGCTCGACCGGCTTTTCTGCGGCAGATTCACGGCGTATCCTTTGATGGCGATCGCCCTTCTCTTTCTGCTGTTCCTCACCGCCGCAGCATCCAATCTGCCTTCAAAGCTTCTGGATAGCGCTTTTTCGGGGGTCGAAACGTGGCTGACCGCCGTGTTTTCCCCGCTTTCCATGACGGAGGAGCTTCTGATCACCGGCGTTCTCGGTCTGGTCGGCAGGGTGATCGCGGTGATGCTTCCGCCGATGGTCATCTTTTTTTCCCTGTTTTCTCTTTTGGAGGACAGCGGATACCTGGCCCGGATCGCGTTCAATCTGGATTCCTTTTTCTCCGCCGCCGGTTCGTGCGGGAAACAGGGACTGACCATGTGCATGGGGCTCGGGTGCAACGTGGTGGGCGTCTCGGGATGCCGGATCATCTCGTCCCCGCGGGAGCGGGCGGCCTGTATCGTCACCAACGCGATGACGCCCTGCAACGGAAGATTCCCGGCGCTGCTTGCGGTCTCCGGCGCTTTTTTCGCCTTCGGCAGCGGAAACGGCGCTCTTTTCACCGGCATTCTGCTCCTCGGCAGCGGCGTCGCGGTCTTGTTTGCGACGCGTTTTCTGACCGCCTGCGTCTTCAAGGGGCTCCCCTCGCGCTTCCTTCTGCCGCTCCCGCGGTATCGGAAGCCTGAAATCGCAAAGACCCTTTGGCGCACCATGACGGAAAAGGTCCTCTCTTCTCTCCTCCGTGCGGCGGCGGTGGCCGCCCCTGCCGGCGCGATCCTTTATCTGCTTTCCCATTTCCCCGCCGAGGGGCCTTCGCTTTACGCCCGCCTGACGGCCCTGCTCGATCCCGTCGGCCGCTTCTTCGGAATGGACGGAGTGATCCTGGCGGCGTTCCTCTTCGGATTCCCCGCCGGAGAGATCGTTCTCCCGCTGGTCCTCGCCGGATACGCCGGCGCCTCCTCCCTGCCGGAAGCGGGCGGCGGCCTCTTCCCGCTTCTTGCCGCAGGCGGTTGGACAGAGAGGACCGCCCTCTGTTTTCTGATCTTCACCATGTTCCATTTCCCCTGCGCGCCGACCCTTTTCGCCGTCTGGCGTGAAACGAAAAGCTGCCGCCTGCTTATTCTTTCCGTGGCGGTCCCGCTCCTGAGCGGTCTTGCTCTGACCTTTCTGGCGGCCCGTCTTCCCATATGAAAACCGCCCTTTCCGGCTCTTCGAAAACCGGAAAGGGCGGTTGTTCCGTCCTGACGGCGGATCAGTCGACCAGACCTTCCACCGACGCGCCGTTGTATACGACGTCGTGCCACTTCTTGATATTCTTTTCGAAATTGATCCCGATAACGGACATCCCGCGAACACCCATATTGCGGTAGGTCCCCTTATACGGTATGCGGAAGGAAACCAGTTCGTAATCGCTGAGATAGGACGGCGCGGAGGAAAGCAGCGCCAGGATGTCGCCCTGTGAGAAGTTCGTGGTCACGTAAGGCAGCAGCTTGTCTGCCAGAGCCGCGATCTCGGTGGCGCTGAGCCCCTTCTTTTTGATTTTGTTGAAGAGGATCGTCAGGATCTCTCTCTGTCTCTCGGTACGCTGATACTCGCCGTTGCCGGTATGGCGGACGCGGGCGTAGCAGAGCGCCTGCAGACCGTTGAGATGAACGTTGCCGGTACCGAAATCGGAATACTTGCTGTAGCTCACGCCTTTGATCCGGCAGATCTCCTTCATGTGGTTCAGCATGTCTTCCTTTTCGCCTTTCGTCACGTTGACCGTAACGCCGCCAAGGATATCCACCACGTCGATGAACCCGAAGAAATCGATCGCCACGTACTTTTGAAGATCAATCTTGTAGTTGAGCTTGATCGTCGCGAACAGACGCTTGATGCCGCCGGTGGAATAAGCCGCGTTGATGCGGTTTCCCTTGGAAAGACCGGGCACCGTCAGATAGGTGTCGCGCATCAGGGAGGTCATCGTGATCTTCTTGGTTTCTTTGTTGATGGACAGGATGATCATGGTATCGCTGCGGCCGCGGTCGCTTCCGCGGGTGTCGGAGCCGACGAGGAGGAAATTGAAGACGTTCTTGTCGTCAAAATCCAGGCCGTAATCCTCAGTTTCATTTTCCTTCAGCTCTTCTTCCAGGATCCTGACGGCTTCCGTATCCGAATTCTCGGTTTCTTCCTCTCCCGCTTTGATCTCCAGGTCCTTCTCGTCCAGGTACACGCCGGTGTCCCTGTCCGGATCCACGAAGTTCATCTTGCTGACGTAATGGCTGAAAACGCCGTAGACGGCGGAAAAGAACACAAGCACTATGCAAACGGCGAGACCGGCCGCCAAAGCGGCCTTTTTCCCTGCCGACATCTTCCTCGGTCTCCGGGGCTCTCCGTTTATACGATTGTTCATAAGCACCTCCCGTGATATCGGACGGCATGACGGCGCGCCCGGGCAAGTCAGGTATTGATTATATCACAAAAGCCGGTTCCGTACAAGTGGAAAATCTGCGAGGTCTTTTTTCCGTATGACGTTTCCCGCACGGATAAGTTCCCTTGCCCGGCGAAGCGCACGGGACGCAGGGCCTCACCCGGCCGAAACCAGGCTCCCGTAGATTTCCCGGAGATCAAAGGGCCGGTTCCAGGTCATTTCGTAATACGCGATCCCGCTTCCTTCCAGCGCGCGTCGGAAGTCTTCCGGGTCGGCCGTGTTTTCCCGGAACATGCCGTAATGATTGGGGATCGCGAGCCGGGCGCCGACCTTTTTTGCGACCAGAGCCGCCTCCTCATGGTTCATATTGCCCCATCTGCCGTTGATGCAGGTATTGATCACGTCGGCCTTTACCCCTTCTGCGAGCCTTTCCGACCAGACCGTATCCCCGGTAAAGTAGACAGAAAGCCCGTCTTTTCCGACGACGGCGCCGAGACTTCCCTCGGTATGCTCCGCATAAACCGCGCGGAGCGCAAAGCCCGCCGCTGTGATTTCATCGTTTTCCTTCAGGACGCGGATCCGCTCGTCGGACACGCCGTGGGCAAGAAGGATCTTCCGGCATGCCTCCGGGCAGAGAAAAACCGTTTTCCCCTTCGGCATGCGATCCACGTAAATGCTGTCCAGATGGTCGATATGCTCGTGGGTGAGAAAGATAAAGTCGGGAGCGAAGCTTTCCATGGGGAAAGCCGCCGGTACCAGCCTTTTCAAGCCGTCGGAAATCTCCACCAGATCGGATAGATACGGATCGATGGCAAGGGTCCCCGATCCGCATTCCAGAAGGAAGCCCCCCTGCCCGAGCCAGGTAAGTCTGAACACAGTTTTTCCTCGCTTTCTCCCCGCGGCGCGGGGAAAGTGAAAAGGGAGAGGCAGAAGGCTGCCTCTCCCCTTTTGCGTTCGGTATGGAGACAGGTTACGGACGCTGGAAGGTCCCGTCGGGCAGGCGGTTCTGGGTCCAGAAGGTGACCGTATTGACCGCGGGATACTTCTTGGCGAGCTCCTCGTCGAGATCGACGCCGAGGCCCGGCTTGTCGCTGACGGTAACGTAGCCGTTCTTCGCCACCGGGGTGCCCGGGAAGACTTCATTGAGGATGCCTTCGCGGATGCCCCATTCCTGGATACCGAAGTTCCAGCTGCACAGGTCAAGATGCACGTTGGCAGCGTGTCCCACCGGGGAGACGTCGCCGGGGCCGTGCCAGGCGGTGCGGATGCCGAAGGCTTCGCAGAAGACCGCGAGCTTCTTGGCCGGCGTGATGCCGCCGATCTGGCTGATATGGCAGCGGATGAAGTCGATCAGACGGTTGGCGATCAGATAATCCCACTCCTTGGGGTTGTTGAAGAGCTCGCCCATGGCGAGAGGAGTGGAGGTGACGGCGCGGATGTTGCGGAAATAATCGCACTGTTCGGGAGCGAGCGCGTCCTCCAGGAAGAACAGGCGGTAGGGTTCGAGTCTCTTGGCGAGGCGGACCGCGTCGGACGGGGTGATCCTTTCATGGACGTCGTGGCAGAGCTCGACGGCGTCGCCCAGCTCCTTGCGGGCATATTCGAAGATTTCGACGGTGTTGCGGATATAGGCGTCGGGATCGCTGTACAGGCCGCTGAGAGACGGGCCTTCCTTGACCTGCTTGTTCCCGCCGTAGCCGCCCCACTGGATGCGGACGTGGGAGATGCCGTCGTCGATGAACTGGCGCGCTCTTTCGATGACGTCTTCCTTGGTCCTGCCGTCGGCGTGACGGTAGATCGGCGCCGCTTCGCGGCACTTGCCGCCGAGCAGATCGTACACCGGCATATTGGCCATCTTGCCCTTGATGTCCCAGAGCGCCATATCGACGCCGGAAATCGCGTTGTTGGTGATGGGCCCGTTGCGCCAGTAGGAATTGTGCATCATCATCTGCCAAAGGTCTTCGATATTGGAGACGTCGCGGCCGACCAGGAGGGGCTTGAGGTACTTGTCGACGAAGTCGGCAACCAGCTCGTGTCTGTAGGCGAAGGTCGCGCAGCCGAGGCCGTAGAGACCCGGTTCGCTGGTTTCGACCTTTACGACGATGAGGTTGATCCGCTCCGGTGCGGTGCAGATGGCGCGCACGTCACGAATGGTTACGTTGCTCATTTTTGACTTCCTTTCTTTTCGGCGGCGTGAGCCGCATTTGTCGGTATGGCCGTAAGTATTATACCACACCGGCGATCCTGTGTGCAAGAGGCGCCGCAGTTTTTTTAGCGAACCTACCGCATGATCTCATCCCACGGGATGAGCGCCGAGATCCCCACCCCCGTGATCAGCGCGATGAGCAAAATGACCAGGAAGGTGAGCAGAACGATCCCGCCGATAATGAGCCAGGCGATCAGGTAGGAGCGGGCGAAGTTTTTGAGGTTGATATTCGCCGTTCCGCCCAGCGCGAAAACCAGGATCATAATAGTCCCTACGATCGGCAGATTGAAGAGAAGCTGCCAGCCGAAAAACGCCCAGGTGCCGATAGGCTTGTACTCCGCGGGGATCTGCGGCTGCTGGACCTGAACGACGGTGGTCTGCGGCTGCATCGGTTGATAAGGCACTTGATTCATGATTCTTCCTCCTTTATTCTCAGACGGTTGCCGTCATGATTACGATACGCTTGCGGGATCGAGTTCCCGTCCCTGATAAAAGACCGGTGGCATTTCTCCGGTTTTCCCTTCGATCCTCAGGCCGGTGAGTTTCCCTTCACGCCATGCGAAGGAGAAAATCAGCCCTCCCTTCGCGCGAAGCCCTCTGACCGAGCCGTCCTTCCACCGGGCCGGCAGCGCCGGCAGAAGCACGATCTTATCCTCCCCGGACCGGAGAAGCATTTCGGCGATCCCCGAAACGCAGGCAAAATTGCCGTCGATCTGGAAAGGCGGATGCGCGTCGAAGAGATTGGGGTAGGTCCCTCCCCCGTTGACCATATTGTATCCGGTGCCTTCCGGCGCCTTGTAGCGGAGCTGCGTGTCCAGAAGCCTCAGCGCGTGATCTCCGTCCGACAGGCGCGCCCAGAGATTGATCTTCCATCCGAGCGACCAGCCCGTCCCGTCGTCCCCTCTCTCTTCCAGCGATCTTTTGCACGCTTCCAGATAGGAGGGCGTGTCCTCCGTAAAAAGCGCCGCGGGATAAAGCCCGTAGAGATGGGAGACGTGGCGGTGATGCGGCTCGTCGTCCTCCTCCTCGGAATACCACTCGTTGAGTTGTCCGCGGCTGCCGATCCCCGGCATCCAGAGCTTTTCCAGGACCTTCTGCAGCTTCGGAGTGAGCTCCGATATGCCGAGAGCCTTTTCCGAGGCCAGAAGATTCCGGAAGAGATCCGCCAGGATCTCCGCCGTCATGGCGGTGGTTTCCGACACCGTGATCCTCTTCCCGTCCTTCCGGTAGCCGTTTTCGGGCGAAGTCGACGGGGCGAGGATCAGTCTTCCCTTTCCGTCGTCCGTGAGGAGCGCAAGATAGAATTCCGCCGCCTCCCGCATCGCGGGATAAGCCTCGTTTTTCAGGAATTCCTTGTCGCCGGTATAGGCGTAATACTCGTAAAGATGCCGGCAGAGCCATCCCGATCCCATCGGCCAGAAGGACCACTGCGCCAGGCCCTGCACCGGAACCGAATGGCGCCAGAGATCGGAATTGTGGTGCACCGTAAAGCCCGGCGCGCCGTAATACTGCTCCGCCGTCCTCCGTCCGGTGACCCGGAGCTCCCGGATCATGCGGGTCAGAGGCTCGGTCATCTCGAAAAGGCCCGTGGGGAGCGCCGGCCAGTAGTTCATCTCCGTATTGATGTTGGTGGTATAGTTGGCGTTCCAGGGAGGAATCGGCTGATCGTTCCAGATCCCCTGCAGATTCAAAGGCTCGCTTCCCGCCCGGGAGCCGGCGATCATCAGATAGCGGCCGAAATTGAAGATCAGCGTGTAAAGACCGCGGTCGTTTTTGTCTTTCAGAAAGGCCTTCAGCCGTTCGTCGGTAGGAAGCTCCTCCTTCCCGTCGCTCCCGAGATCCAGATCCACCCGGTCGTAAAATGCCCGGTGATCGGCCTCGTGGCGCGCCAGAAGCTCCTCCGCCGGGATCCTCTCCGCCTTTTTCAGCGTTTCCAGGAGATCCGGGACCGGGTCCTTTCCCTCAAGATGCGGATGCCGGTCAAAGCCCCGAAAGCTGGTTCCGGCGGCGAGCAGGATCACGCTGTTTTTCGCGTTTTTCACGGATACCGCGTCCTGCGTGACCGCCGTCTCCCCGTCGGATCGGACCGAAAGAGCCGCGGCGAAACGCATCCCGCGGTTTTCCTCTTCGGGCAGATACCGGTGGGCCCGTTCCTCGTGCCGCCGGTCGTAATAGGACGGCGCTTCGCCCGTGAGAAGCAGGACTCCTTCCCGGCAGCCGGTTTCGCTTTTCAGGGGCGACGAGAAGGAGAGCCGGAATGTTTCCGCCTCTTCGCTCCGGATCGTGAGGACCAGGACGCCGTCGGGATGTGAAACGAAGGCGCGGCGGATCCTTTCCTTCCCGTTTGCCCGGAATCCCGTTTCCGCCACGGCGCGGGAAAGATCGAGGGTACGGCGGTAACCCGAAAAATCCTGCCTTTCCCCGAAGTCCAGCAAAAGATCGCCGAGGGGCAGATAGGCCTCGGAGTCCTCGCCCTCGAATTTTTCCTCCAGAAGCTTTTCCGCTTCCGCGTTTTTCCCGGCGAGCGAGAGTTCTCTCGCCTTCCGGTAGATTTCCGCGCGGGGCGCGGAATAGTCGTTTGTTCCCGGGAATCCGTTTTCCAGACCCGGGCGCCCGCTCCAGAGCGTGTCGTGGTTCAGCGAGATCTTTTCTTCAAAGACGCCGCCGAATACCATGGCGCCGAGGCTGCCGTTCCCGAGCGGCAGGGCCTCCTGCCAGTAACCGGCAGGGCGATCGTAATAGAGAAAATGGCCGTCCTTCATCTTCCGGACCTCCTTTGTCTTTGATCAGAGCAGAGCCTGCGCTTCCCGGACGTCGATCCCGTCGGGATCCACCCCGTCCCGGATCGCCAGAGCCGCGCAGGTCCCGGCGCCTTCGCCCATGGCGAGGCAGATGGGCATGACGCGGAAGTTGGAATGCGCCATGTGCGTGCCGGAGATGTTCCGTCCCGCCAGCATCAGACCTTTGATCTTTTTCGGCAGCAGAGACCGGTACGGGATCGTATAGCCGCCCACCTCGGGAAATTCCTTCTGGGCGCCGGTCCTGTCAAGGCCCGCGCCGTCCAGATTGTGCACGTCGAAATTGAAATGCGCGCCGCGCACGATCCAGTCGTCAAAGGTCCTGGCCGCCAGGATATCCTCGCCGGTCAGGGTATACCGTCCCTCGAAATGCCGGGTCTCCCGGATCCCCACCATCGGCGCCGCCGAAATGACGTAGCAGTTTTCATATCCCGGCACGTATTCCCGGAGAAACGCCTCGATGGCGTAGATCTGCCGGCGGCAGACGATCTCCGCACGCGTCAGGTCCTCCGCCTTTGTGCCGTCGACGCCGGTGCAGTTGGTCATATTGCAGGTGACGATCCCCGGAAGGGTCGAGCGGTAGAGAAGCACGTGACCCGCGGGATGCGGCAGCTTTTCCCGCGCCAGAGCCTGCAGCTCGCCCTTCGGCGTCTCGTAAGTGGATTCAAAGCTCGGCAGGAACACGGCTCTTTCGGTATCCACTCCGGCAACCTTGAACATCAGGGTCGCAGGCTGCATTTTGTGATCCTCCTCGCGGCCGAGCGTGTAGGGGACGCCGGCCTTTGCCGCCACGTCGCCGTCGCCCGAGGCGTCGATCACGATCTTCGCCAGGAAAGCTTCCCGGCCCGATTTGCTTTCGGCGATCACGCCGAGGATCCTGTCCCTTTCCATGACCGGTTCGGAAACGAAGGTATACAGCCGGAGCGCAGCCCCGGCTTCCTCCAGCATCTCAAGATACAGAAGCTTCAGCTTTTCCGGGTCGATCTCGATCACGGGTCTGCCGTGAAGCTCCCCCTCGTTCATCTCCGCCGAGCGGCGAAGGACCTCCCGGTAAAGCCTGCTGCCGGAGGTGCCGGTCCAATGGCTCATCAGCCCCGCTGTGGAAACGCCGCCGGGCATGCCGCTCTGTTCCAGGACCAGGACCTTTGCGCCGCTGCGGGCGGCGGCGATCGCCGCGCCGAGCCCCGCGGGGCCCGCGCCGATCACCAGCACGTCGACCTCAGCCGCGACGGGGATCTCCCGGGCGGGTTCTCTGACGGTTTTTGCCATCATGCCCCTTCCTTTCCGCGGCACGCCTCCGTAAACGCGCGGAAAAGCGCGGCCGCCTTCTCGTCCTCTTTATAATATACCTCGGGATGCCACTGTACTCCCAGGAAGAAAGGATGCCCCGGAAGATCAAAGCCCTCCGTGATGCCCTCCTCGTTCTCTGCCGCGATCCGGAGCGGCTTCGCTTCGGCTTTCACCGCCTGATGATGGGAGGAATTGACCCGGAGCGGGCCGGCTCCCACGATGTCGGCAAGAAGGTTTCCCGGTCTGACCGTCACCCGGTGCCAGATCCAGGGCCCGTCGGGAGAAGTCCTGGCGTGCCCCTCAATATGCTGGAACAGGCTCCCGCCGAGGCCGACGTTCAGAAGCTGCTCTCCCCGGCAGATGCCGAAGACGGGCTTTTCCCGGATCATCACCGAAGACAACAGCGCAAATTCAAACCGGTCTCTCTCTTCGGAAACGCTTCCGAGCTTCGGGGAAGGCTCCTCCCCGTAATACTTCGGATCGACGTCCCCGCCCCCGGAAAAGAGGAATCCCCCGAAGCGGTCGGCGTATTCTTCGATACGTGTCCAGTCGGCGCCGTGCGGGAGCGCGACGGGCATGGCGCCCGCGTCCCAAAGCGCCTCGAAATACCGGACGGGAAGCGACATGCGTCCCTCCTCCGGCGTCGCAGTGACCGCGATCAGGGGCCGAGCCGACATAGATCCCACCCTTTCCCCGTCCGCAAACAGATCCGGACGGATTTCCGTTTTTGTTATTATACACCCTTTTTCCGCCGCCGTCCATCTCTTTTTCGCGGCCGTTCGCCGGCGCGAGGAAGAAACCCCGGCTTGCCAAAGAGAGCCGTTTCCTGTATAATAGGGAAAAACAGCGGCCGTCTCTGCCGCCGGGAAACGATGGGAAGTAGCCTTATGCCGGGGATCGAAAACGTCAGCGAATACCTCCGCCTGCGCCGCCTTTATCTGGAGGAAGAATACGGTTATCTCAACGACATGCAGAAAAAGGCCGTCTTTGCCGTGGAAGGTCCTCTTTTGGTCCTGGCGGGAGCCGGAAGCGGAAAGACCACTGTTCTGGTGGCCCGGATCGCCTATCTGCTCCGGTTCGGGAACGCCTACGAAAGCGATCTGACGCCGGTCGATCTGAAAGACGAGGACGTCGAAACGCTCTCGGGGATGGAGGATCCTCACGCGTCTCTCGATCCTGTGAGCGCCGAGGCGGTCTTCTCGGTTGAAAAGTGCGAGCCGTGGCAGATCCTTGCCATCACCTTCACCAACAAAGCGGCGTCCGAAATGAAAGCGCGCATCCGCCGGGCCGTCGGTCCCGCGGCCGACGACGTCTGGGCCGCCACCTTCCATTCCACCTGCGTGCGCATCCTCAGAAGACACGCGGAAAAACTCGGCTACGCGTCGTCCTTTACCATCTACGACACCGACGACCAGCTCCGCGCCATGAAGGAGATCATGAAGGACCGGGGGATCTCTACCACGCAGTTTCCTCCCAAGAGCGTTCTCTCCGAGATCTCCCGGGCGAAAGACAGCCTTCTGTCCCCCGAGGCTTACCGGAAGAGCGTGGGAAGCGATTACCGCCTTTCGGTGATCGCAAGGCTATACGACGCTTATGCCGCGAGATTGAAAAGCGCCAGCGCCATGGATTTCGACGATCTGATCCTGAACACCGTCCGGCTTCTGGAGGATTTCCCCGACGTTCTCTCCTATTATCAGCGGCGCTTCCGCTACATTCTGGTGGATGAGTATCAGGATACGAATTACGCTCAGTACCGTCTGACCTCCCTTCTCGCCTCGGGCAGTCAGAACCTGTGCGTGGTGGGAGACGACGATCAGTCGATCTACCGTTTCCGCGGCGCCACCATCCGGAACATCCTGGACTTTGAAAAGGAATACCCCGGCGCAAGGGTGATCAAGCTGGAGCAGAATTACCGTTCCACCGGCAACATCCTCAACGCCGCCAACGCCGTCATCGCCCATAACCGGGGCCGCAAGGGAAAATCCCTCTGGACCGCGGACAAGCCGGGAGACAAGGTCACGCTCTATACCGCCGAGGACGAAAACGGCGAAGCCCGCTATATCGCCGAAAAGATCCTGCAGGCCCGGCTGCAGAACGGCAAATGGAGCGATCACGCGGTGCTTTACCGCATGAACGCCCAGTCCAACGCCCTGGAGCGCGCGCTCCGTGAAAACGCCGTGCCCTACCGGATGGTGGGCGGCACGCGTTTTTACGACCGGGCCGAGATCCGGGACGTCCTGGCTTATCTGCAGATCATCGCAAACCCGTCGGACGAGCTGCGCCTGACCCGCGTCGTCAACGTGCCCACCCGGGGCATTTCGGACGCGACGCTGGACAAGGCCCGCGCCGTCGCCGCCGAAAACGGCGTATCCCTGATCGACGTCCTCCGGAACGCCGCCTTCTATCCCCCGCTCGCCCGCCCGGCCAAGGCGATCGCGCGCTTCTTTGAAATGATCGACAAGCTTTCCGAGCTTTCGCTCACCGCGTCGCTCCCGGATCTCTACGACGCCATGCTGGACGCCACCGGGTACCGGCAGATGTACGAGATCAAAAACGACGAGGAAGCCAAATCCCGCCTGGAAAACATCGACGAGATGAAATCCAACCTGATCGAATACGTCTCGTCCCACGAGGATCCGAGCCTGGAGGATTTTCTCTCGGAGGTCTCGCTGATTTCGGACATCGACAAATACGACGAAACCGCCGACGCGGTGATCCTGATGACCATTCACAACGCCAAGGGACTGGAGTTCCCCTCCGTGTACATCTGCGGCATGGAGGAGGACATCTTCCCCTCCTACCGCTCCTCCTCGGAGCCTGAGGATCTGGAGGAAGAACGGCGGCTCGCCTACGTGGGCATCACCCGCGCCAAAAAGCATCTGACCCTTCTCTGCGCCCGGCGGCGAATGCTCTTCGGACACACCGCCGCCAACATGCCCTCCCGCTTTCTGGACGAGATCCCTGACGACCTTCTGGAAAGGCTTCCGAAGACCCGTGCCGGGTCCTCCGCTTCCTTCCGCGCAAAGGCCGGGGAAGACGGTCTTTTCGCCGTTCCCGCGTCCCGGAGCGCGCGTATCGTCCCCCGGTACGGCGGCCGCGTTTCCCGGGCGGGGATCGCCGGGATCCGGGAAGAGCGGGACGATGCGATCCCGATCGCAAGCCTCCGCGCCGGAGCGCGGATCTCCCACGCGGTATTCGGTCCGGGCAAGGTCATCCAGTCGCTTCCCATGGGCGGCGATATGCTGGTCACAGTCCGGTTCGACGACGGGACCGAAAAGAAATTCATGGCGAAAACCGCCGTCAAATTCATCACCCTGCTTTGAAAACGCCGCGTCTCTTCCGGGTCCGGAGACGTTTTGCCCGGCGGCCCGGGTCCGGGCCGCGCCGCCATCGGAGCCGCCGACGAAAAAACAGGCTCTTTGCTCTTCACAAAAGGCCCGCTTTGTGGTAGAATAGTATCAGAACTGAAATACAAGGAAAGGGATCACGAAGTCATGTCCATTCAGATCACCAACAAAAACGCCCTGAAGTTCGTCTCTCAGGAAACCGTCGATTCTTATCTTTCTCCTCTTGCCGACGCCGCGCGGAAGCTTAGGGACAAGACCGGCGCGGGGAGCGATTTCCTCGGATGGGTCTCGCTTCCCGAAAACTACGACAAAGAAGAATTCGCCCGCATCAAAAAGGCCGCCGAAAAAATCAGAAGCGACAGCGACGCTCTGGTCGTGATCGGCATCGGCGGTTCCTATCTCGGCGCCCGCGCCGCGGTGGAATTCATGCGTTCGCCGAACTATAACCTGCTCAGGAAAGACACCCCGAACATCTACTTCGCAGGCAACAACCTGTCCCCCGTCCATACCGCCGAGATCCTCTCGCTTCTGGAGGGCAAGGATTTTTCGATCAACGTGATTTCCAAGTCCGGTACCACCACCGAACCGGCCGTGGCCTTCCGCATCTTCAAGAAGCTCTGTGAGGAGCGTTACGGCAAGGAGGAGGCCGCGAAGCGCATCTACGCCACCACCGACAAGGCCCGCGGCGCGCTGAAAAAGCTCGCCGACGCCGAAGGCTACGAGACCTTCGTGATCCCCGACGACGTGGGCGGCCGGTATTCGGTCCTGACCGCCGTCGGTCTTCTGCCCATCGCCGTATCGGGCGTGGATATCGACAGGATGATGGAAGGCGCCAGGGACGAGATGAAGCTTCTTGCCGAAGGCGGCAGGGAAAATCCCGCCTGGATCTACGCGGCCACCCGCAACGCCCTTTATCACGCGGGCTTCACCACCGAGATCCTCGGCTGCTACGAGCCCTCCTTCCGCTTTATGTCCGAATGGTGGAAACAGCTTTACGGCGAAAGCGAAGGCAAGGACGGCAAGGGCATCTTCCCCGCCTCGGTGGATCTGACCGCCGACCTGCATTCCATGGGTCAGTACATTCAGGACGGCCTGCGCAATCTCTTCGAGACCGTAGTCACCGTTGAAGCCCCGGCATGCGACCGCCTCGTCGAAGCGGACGCCGCCAACACCGACGGACTCAACTATCTTGCGGGCAAAGGTCTGGACGCCATCAACAAAACCGCATCCCTCGGCACGGTCCTGGCGCACGTGGACGGCGGCGTTCCGAACCTCGGCGTCACCATCCCCTCGAACGGCGCATACGATTTCGGCAGTCTCGTCTATTTCTTCGAATACGCCTGTGGGCTTTCCGGGTATCTGCTTGAGGTCAACCCCTTCAACCAACCCGGCGTGGAAGCCTACAAAATCAACATGTTTGCTCTTCTCGGCAAACCGGGCTATGAAGAAAAGAAGGCCGAGCTTGACGCGCGGCTTGCCAGATAAACCAACCAAATCTGAAGGAGGTACGACATGATCAAACTCATCGTCGGAAAAAAGGGATCCGGAAAAACCAAGCAGCTCATCGAACTGGTGAACGAGGCGGCGCGTGAAAACGCGGGAACCGTCCTCTGCCTGGAACGCGGCAAAGCCCTCACCTTCGACGTGCATTACGGCGCGCGTCTGATCGATTACGGTGAGTATCCCCTCACCGGCTACAACGCCCTGCTCGGATTCCTCTACGGCTGTTATGCGCAGAACTACGATCTGAATCACGTTTTCATCGACAACCTGCGCAAGATCTCGCAGGAGGATTCCTTTGAGAAGATGGCCGACTTCCTTGCTCTTCTGGAAGAAAAGAGCGAAAACCTGAAGATCGACTTCACCATCACGATCTCGGCCGACGCTTCCGAGCTTCCGGAACGGATTCACAAGTATTTCTGATCGAAACCGCAAAAGGCCCGCCGGCACCCACTCCGTATGAAAGGCGCTTCCGGCGGCGACCGGCTGAAAAGAACATAAAACGGGAGCGACCGCAGCGATCGCTCCCGTTTTCCCTGTCTGCTGCGGTTTGGAGTGTATAAACCGCATGCTCGCTAAAGCTGCGGACAGGAGATCGTTTCCACCTCATCCGCGTGGGTTCCACCTCATCCGGCTCGGCTGACGCCGACCCACCTGTCTCGCCTGCCGGCTCGGTCGGCGCTTTTGAGCTTGCGCTCAAAGGTCTCCGCCGGAGACCCGCGCCCTTCCGAGGGGAAGGCTTTGGGAACGAGGGACGGAGTACGAAGGGCCGCATGTCTCGCCTGTCGGCTCGGTCGGCGCTTTTGAGCTTTCGCTCAAAGGTCTCCGGCGGAGACCCGCGCCCTCCAAGGGGAAGGTACTGGGGGACGCGCACCTCAAGGGGAAGGCTCAAAAGACGCATCCGCCATACAGTCGTTTGAAGCTTGTCAGTCCATCCATTGTGCTGCGCTCCGAAAACCCGAAGGAGGCCGCTTCCTCACGAAGCGCCTCCCCCGGAGCTTTTTGTCTCTGTTCAGGCCTTCTTCCGCTCTTCCGCGTAATATTGCGCCTGAGCGTGCCAGAGCTTTGCGTAAACGCCTTCTTCGTCGGCCAGAAGCTCCTCGTGGGTGCCGAGCTGACACAGCCTTCCTTCCTCGAATACCGCGATCCGGTCGCAGAAACGGCAGGAGGAGAGTCGATGACTGATATATATGGTGGTTCTTCCTCCTACGATGGAATCGAAGCTTTCGTAGATCGCGGCCTCCGCGATCGGATCGAGAGCGGCAGTCGGCTCGTCCAGGACGACGATCGGCGCATCCTTATACAGCGCCCGCGCCAGAGCGATCTTCTGCGCTTCACCGCCCGAAACGATCACGCCGTCCTCGTCAAAGTTCTTGTAGAGCGGCGTGGAGAGTCCTTTCGGCATTTCCCGGTACCGTTCCCCGAAACCGACTTCTTCCAGATAGCGCTCGGCCTTTTCCGCGTTCCATACATCCGACGCCGCCACGTTGTTGCCGAGGGGCAGAGCGAGAAGCTTGAAATCCTGAAACACGACGGAAAACAGCGAGAGATACTCCCGGTGCCCGTATTTTTTCACGTTGAAATCATTCATGAACACCTCGCCTTCGGTGGGGTCGTAAAGGCGGGTCAGCAATTTGATGAAAGTCGTCTTACCCGATCCGTTCCGTCCCACCACGGCCAGCTTTTCCCCGACCTTCAGGTCCAGAGTCACGTGCTTCAGCGCATCGTCTTCCGCTCCCGGGTAACGGAAGCTCACGTCGCGGAAAGAGATCTCAAATTTCCGGTCGCTGCGTTTTTCCACCGTAAGGCTTCCCTGATAGGTGTCGTCCGGCAGATCGAAGAAAGCAAGATAGTTTTCCAGATACGGTATATCGGTACGCAGATCATCGACGGCAAAAAACAGTTCCCCGACGCTTCCGGTGAAATTGGTGAGATATCCCACGTATTTGATGACGCCGCCCACGGGGAAAACGCCTTTGACGGCGTGATAAAGCACCAGAAGATAGGAAAACAGCTCCGACAGAGTCCCTGCCAGATAGATCGGAACGGAGCCCTTTCCCTCCCGCCTGTATGCTTCGATGATCGTCAAAAGATGCCGGCGGTTTGTCTTA
>JAEEGL012246298.1_pt1 | contig 15714 bp, 10 predicted proteins | sample 9134231 | NCBI WGS metagenome assembly JAEEGL01 (sample SAMN16246548, study PRJNA631951) | gut metagenome | biome: gut microbiome; feature: rumen; material: fiber-attached | host: Bos | place: Iran: Karaj | collected 2018-10
ATCTGATTTTCCCCGAAGATAACAAAACCGACGAAGAAAAAGCAACAATCAGCATATACAACAGAAAGCCGAAAGACGTCGGCATTTCCCCTATCGAATACAGCAACGTTGAAGCAAATTCCGCCGCAGCTGACCCGAAAATCACCGAAACGCTTCCTCCGGTACTGTCAAAAGATTCAAAATCAAACGTTCCCGACAGTCCTACGGCAGAAGATAAAAAGCCGGAAGTAAAAAAAACTCCCGACAAAGTTGATACGCCCGACAACGATATCCTATCGATTCTTTTTCAGAATTCCGATGAAAATGACCGTAAAGAAGAAGTTCAGGTCGAATATGATGATAAGAACACTCCTGATTCCGCAGACGTAAACATAGGTATCGGAAGAAAGACAAAAACGAAAGCCGAACCCGAAAAGCAAAAAACGACCGAGGAACAGTTCGCCGAAATTTCCGATCTTCAGGAAAGCGACGAAAACGATCATGCGCTTACAGACCCTGATTACAACGAAGAAAACGAGAAAAAGCTCTTTGAAAACTACGTATTCCCGCCTATAACGCTTTTGTCCAGCAATGCCAATTCCGAAGCAAAAGATTACAGTGAAGAACTTCAGGCAAACGGTATAAAACTGGTAAATGCTCTTGAATCGTTCAAGGTCAAAGCAAAAATCACGCATATTTCAAGAGGACCGACAATTACCAGATATGAACTTCTTCCGGATCAAGGAGTCAGAATCCGTGCGATAGCAAATCTCGTGGATGATATTGCCCTTAACCTTGAAACTTCCGGCGTAAGAATAGAAGCCCCGATACCAGGCAAAGCCGCAGTCGGAATAGAAGTCCCGAACAAAGAAAAGGAAACGATTTACCTCAGAGAACTTCTCGAGAATCCGAAGTTTACCCAGGCGTCTTCCAAACTTACTGCAGCGCTTGGCACTGACGTCGCGGGCGAGCCGATTTTCATCGATATTGCGAAAATGCCTCATCTTCTCATAGCAGGTACAACGGGTTCCGGTAAATCGGTGTGTATTAATTCTCTGCTGATATCTCTTTTGTATCACGCAAGACCGGATGAAGTGAAGCTCATACTTATTGACCCGAAAAAAGTCGAACTCAGCGTATACGGAAACCTTCCCCACCTTCTTATTCCGGTAGTTACCAATCCAAAGAAAGCCGCCGGCTCTCTAACGTGGGCGGTTACCGAAATGGAAAGGCGTTACGACCTGTTTGAAGACAACGGCGTAAGAGACATAAACGGTTACAACAAACTTGCTGACTCAAAAGGCGACATGGAAAAACTGCCGTCAATCGTAATAATCATAGACGAGCTTGCAGATCTTATGCTTACTGCCCCGGATACCGTCGAGGAATCGATCAACAGGATCGCAGCGAAGGCCCGCGCCGCAGGAATGCACCTGATCGTCGGTACGCAGAGACCTTCGGTTGACGTTGTAACAGGTCTTATCAAAGCTAACATTCCGTCAAGAATCGCTTTTACAGTCGTTTCTAACGTCGACTCAAGAACGATCATAGACATTGCCGGAGCAGAAAAACTCTGCGGGCGCGGCGATATGCTGTTCTCACCGGTAGGATCCATGAAGCCGATACGCGTTCAGGGCGCATTTGTAGACGACAGTGAAGTCGAATCTGTTTGCGAATTTATCAAAAACGAATCCGGCGGAGCGAACTACAATCAAAAAGCAATCGACGGTATACGCGAGTGCGAAGCAGCCTGTGAAGAGACAAACAAGAAAAAGAGCGTATTCGGGCCTGCTAACGGTTCAGACGATGATGAAGCAGATCCGAAATTCCATGAAGCCGTTCAGGTAGCGATAGAAAGCGGAAAAGTATCCACTTCTCTTCTCCAAAGAAGACTTCAGCTCGGATACGGAAGAGCCGCTAAAATTATAGACAAGATGGAAGAAATGGGAATCGTTTCCGCTCCCGACGGGCAGAAACCGAGGAACGTTCTGATAACCCTTGCTGAATACCAGGAAATGATGATGCAGTTATCAGACAAACAGTAAACACGGAGCATTTATGCAAATAACCCTTAAAGATCTTGACAATCTGATAAAAAACGACAATTTATACGGTTGCTTTCTCTTTTTCGGCAAAGAGCAGTATCTCAAACATTATTATATTGACAAGATCAGGACCGCGGTATGTCCGGATCCCGGACTCCTGCCGTTCAGTCAGGTAATAATAGAAGGAGGAGATATCGACGCTCTCGATTCTGAGATTTCTTCCCTTCCGATGTTCGGAGCAAATAAACTGATAGAGCTCAGAGACACCGATTTTGTCAATATGTCAAAAGAAAAACTCGATTCTTTGTGCGATATTCTTTCAAACACAGACGAAATGACTGTACTTATCGACTGTTTACCGGACGAAATACCGGAAATCACGTCGAACCGCGTTCCCGCCGTTCACGAAGCGCTGAGAAAAGTATGCAATTGCGTTAATTTCGAGAGACAGTCACCTAAAAAACTTGCAGCATGGGCTGAAAAACATTTTTCATCGTATGGCGTAAGCTGCAGCCGTGAAATAATAAACGATATTATTTCTTTCTGCGGATCTGATATGTTCATTCTCTCGGCAGAAATACGCAAACTCGCTTTTTACGTGAAATCGATCGGTAAATCCGAGGTCAAACCGGAAATGATCGTATCGGTTCTGAACGGCAATAATGAAATCGGCACGTTTGATTTTGCCAACGCGATCCTGAGCGGGGACAAAAAGAAGGCTTTGGCTCTTTTTTCAGAAATGCTCAAAAGCAAAGAAAAGCCCGATTTGATAATGGCGTCGCTCAGCCATATTACCGCAGAAATACTTAACGTCCGGATCCTTTACGACGCAGGATGCGGATTGAAACAAATATGCGATATTACCGGCCTTAAAGAATATCCCGCAAAACTGCGCCTCCAGGCAGCGATTCGCAACGGAAGAGAAAAAATTGAACTAACCGCAAAAAGATGTCTTGAATCCGACCGAAAGGTCAAAGGTTCTCCTCTCGACAACGAAATGATAATCGACCATTTCATAGCGGAGGGATAAAATGGACAAAATAAAAATCAGTTCTGCAGTAATTGTCGAAGGAAAATACGACAAGATCAAACTTGATTCAATTCTTGACGCTGAAATCATTGAAACAAACGGCTTTTCGATTTTCAAAGACAAAGCTTTGCAGAATTACATAAAAAAACTCTCTGACGAACGCGGGATAATTACCGCTACCGACAGCGACGGCGGAGGATTGACAATCAGAAACTTTCTGAGCGGAATAGTCCCTCCTGAAAAAATCAGACACGTTTATATTCCAAAACAATACGGAAAAGAGCCGCGAAAAGATTCCCCTTCAAAAGAAGGGACCGTAGGCGTGGAAGGCATCAGCGCCGACTTGTTAAGAAATTTGTTTCTTCCGTTTTCCGTTGATGAATCTCCGATTTGTTCAGAAGAAGTTACCGCACTTGATTTTTACGAAGACGGATTGGCGGGAACGCCCGGCTCTGCCGAAAAGCGAAAAAAACTCTGCCTGGCGCTCGGAGTGCCGGACAATATTTCAACAAAAGCGCTGATAAAATCAATTAATTTATCAGGCGGATACCGAATTTATAAAAATGCTCTTGATAGCATTTCCGAAGCAGACAACGAAAGGAGATAAAGATATGAAATGCCCTTCTTGCGGTTACGGCGACAGCAAAGTAATTGACAGCCGCCCGGACGATTCTTCTATAAAAAGAAGAAGAGAATGCCTTCTTTGTCATAAAAGATTCAACACTTACGAAACAATTGAAATCGCTCCTATAATAGTTCTTAAGAAAAACGGAACTCACGAGCTTTTCGACAAAAACAAAATTCTCACCGGACTTATCAAATCATGCTATAAACGTCCGGTTTCAAGAGAACAACTTGAAAAACTTGTCGATTCAGTAGAACAAAGCCTTATAAGCAGTCTTAAAACCGAAGTGACTTCCTCTGAGATAGGCGCGCTCGTTATGGACGGTCTTCGAGACCTTGATGAAGTCGCATACGTCAGATTTGCTTCGGTTTACCGTGAATTCAAAGATATAGATACCTTCTTGCAGGCAATAAACCAGCTTCTCGGCAAGCAAAACAGCAAATGATTTCAAACTCACCTGAGGATATAATATGAAAACCACGCAAAAATACAAAATTTTTCTGATTACGATACTGATAGCGTCTGCCTGCGCAATAGCACTGAACGTTTATATGTATCTTAAAGATTACGATTTTGAAAAACATCTTTTGAACAGCAATCTGATGGGGATCATTTCCATAGGAATAGGTATTTTCACTGCAATTATTTCAATTGCCTGTTCTATCACTTCAAACAAGAGAGAACTTCCTGTTTCCCTTCCGACCGCATCGATCGGCTCCAGAATCGGCGCGGGAGTTACTGCAGTCGGAATCCTGTTTCTGTGCGTGTCCGCACTTCTGAATCTGTTTGCAGGGGACCGGATTTCATCGCTGTTCGCGATACCTTTTTCAACGCCCGGAAAATCGCTGTCCGTATGGCTCGTTAAAATTTTTGTTTATCTCGCTCCGATAGCATCCGCCTATTTCATTGCTCTTATCATAACCGGAAAGAGCAATATAATTCTCGGTTCGGTAACAGTCATATGGCTTCTCCTTGTTGACACGTACATCTATTTTGACATTGAAGCAATAATGAACGACCCCGTCAGGCTCAGCCTAATCTGCGCCGTATCAGCGTCTGTCGTCAGTCTTTTAGTTGACATCGACGGTGCGTGCAAAAGGCCAATGACAAAAAAGAAAATAGCATTTCAGATGATATCGCTGTTTGTACTGGCTGCGGCAGCTTTCTCGCCGCTTTGTCTCTATTTCACCGGAGCTTCTAACTTGTCTTCCGTTACCGGACTGTATGCAGTTAACACGGGTGTATTTATTACAACGTTATCAAGAATGATTACAAACAGCAGATATACTCCCGAGGTTATCGTTGCTGAAAAGCTTCCTCAAACTGAACCTGAAACAATAGAAGAAAATCCGGATCAAGAGTCCGTTCCGGAAGAACCGTCTTCGGATCAGAACCCGATCGGCGAAGAAGCAGCCGAACGCGACAATCCCGAAAGCGAGGAAGAATGAATCCTTCATACAGCATCCTCGCAGAATTTTACGACAAATTCAACGGGGATTCGATCGATTATGAAAAATGGGCGGAATTTATTAAAGGCCGCTTCTTAAAAGAAGGTCTGACTGAAAATTGCCTTGTGCTTGATCTCGCATGCGGTACCGGCAAAATGACGCTTGAAATGTCAAAACTCGGTTTTGACGTCACGGGAGTTGATTTATCTCCCGAGATGCTGTCAGTTGCGAGAGAAAACTGCGCAAAAGAGGATTTTTATCCTTTACTTCTATGTCAGGATCTTTGCGAACTTGATCTGTACGGCTCTTACGACGGCGCGATATGCTGCCTTGATTCGCTGAATTATCTCACCGGCAAAAACGAACTGAAGAAATTCTTTTCTCTTTTGAAGAACTTTATCAATCATTGCGGAATCTTCATTTTTGACGTCAATACGAAGTCAACCTATGAAAACATATACGGCAATAATTGCTACACGTACGAAACAGATGATCTTTTCTGCGTATGGCAGAACAGATTCAACAAAAAGACGAATCTCTGCGATTTTGATCTGACTTTCTTCGAAAAGACAAAAACCGGACTGTGGGAACGCAAAGAAGAACATCAGCAGGAGCGTTTTTATTCAGAAGATGAAATTCTTTCTGCCATAAAAGAAAATGAATTCGAACTGATCGATATCGTTTCTGATTTTTCCGATACGCCTGCCCAAGATACGGACAAAAGACATTTTTATATTTGCAGAAGAAAATAAGCACCGGTAAACCGGTGCTTATTTTATATTGTCTGCTGCTTCTGTGGCCAGTTTATCGCATCTCTCGTTGTACTCGTGGCCGTCGTGCCCGCGAATCCAGTTATAACGTACGACGTGCGGCTCAATCGCGTTCAGTAATCTTTCCCAAAGATCGGGGTTGACTGCGGGGGTTCTGTCACTCTTCTTCCAGCCGTTTTCTCTCCAACTTTTTGCCCATCCTTTTTCAAGTCCGTTTATTACGTATTGAGAATCCGAAGTATAATCAACTTCACAAGGTTCGCGAAGCGCTTCAAAAGCCATTATTGCGGCAGTCAGCTCCATACGGTTGTTTGTCGTCTCAGGTTCGGCGCCGGATAAAACTTTTTCCCTTCCTCGGTAAACTAATATCGCTCCCCATCCGCCTTTGCCGGGGTTTCCGCGGCAGGCTCCGTCGGTATATATTTCAACTTTTTTCAAACGAAATCACTTCCATATAACTTGTTATTACCAGAAAGATCTCCTCAAAGGAAGAGGATCGAGCGTCTGAACCATTTTATCTGCAAGCAGTTCGAGCATTCTGATTTTTACGTCAGAATAGTCCGCGTTGTGATACAGGTTGTTGTGTTCTCCCGGATCGTTTTCAAGGTCGTACAGTTCGCTCCCGTAATCCGATTCGTCCAATGATGAGGCCCTGACGAGTTTCCATCTTTTATCTCTGACCATAGTAACGAAAGCAAGCGGATTGCGGTGATTGATGTTAGCGTTGTAGAACTCAGAATATACGCAGTTTCTGAAATAGTCTTCGGCATCATCTTCCGTGATGAGTTTAAAGAACGATTTACCCTGGAATCCGCTGTAGAGCGGTATTCCGGAAAGTTCGCAGAGAGTCGGCGCAACGTCTATCAATTCTATAAGCGCGTCTCTTGAAATGCCTTTTAATATTTTACCGGGCTGACTGATGATCAGCGGGACGTGGACTGCGTTCTCATAGCAATACGGCCCTTTAAGATAAATACCGTGATCTCCCAGGCTTTCGCCGTGGTCGGACATATAAACGATAATCGTGTTTTCGTACTGCCCGGTCCTCTTCAGAAAATCTACTATCCTTCCGACGTTTTCATCAATCTGATCGACCATAGCATAATATGCCGCGGTAATATATCTGCGATCAAGATCTGTCATATCGTCGTAGCTGAAATTTCCCGGGCTGTTGTATGCCCCTTCGTGATCCTTTCTCTGGAACACGGATTTTGAATCGAGTTCACCGGGAACGTAATCGGGCAGAGGTATCTCGTCCAGAATCGGAATATACCTTTCAAGATATTCATACGGCGGATCAAAAGCGTGATGAGGATCAAAACAGTTCAGAGAGAACATCCAGGGCTGATCGGCATCCTGCATAGAAATAAATCTCATCGCTTCGTCGAAGCACCACCTTGTCTGTGAATACTCCTTCGGCATTCCTTTGTTAACAAATCTGCACTCAGGCAATCTGTCCGTTTTATAGTCTATACCAAGCGACGTAAGCCAGTTTGTGTAGTCGTTTCCGGACCAGTTTCCTTTTCCGGCTCGTGCCGGATGATGCGACCATGAAAAGAACGAATATCCGTCGTCGATTCGTCTTTCTACGTCTTTACAAACAGAGGGCATGCAGGCGCTTATATGCAGTTTTCCCGATAATCCGCAGACGTATCCGCTTTCCGAAAGCATTTTTGGGAGAAGGACTTCGGTTTCGGGAATGTCCTGACCGTTCTGTCTTACTCCGCACGTTCTGGGATATCTGCCCGTCAGAAACGCCGCCCTGCTCGGAGCACATACGGGGCAAACCGAAAAAGCGTTCTTTAAAAGAACTCCATCCTTTGCTAAAGCGTCAATGTTCGGAGTGTTGACAAATCTGTTTCCGGTACAGTTCAGCGTGTCGTAACGCTGCTGATCGGTACATATCCAAAGTATATTGGGTTTCCTTTCCATTTTTACCTCCGATGAAAATTATTATCTTAATTATAGCAGAATAATAATTCCTTTTCAATCTTTTTGTTTTTTGTTGCAACTGAATTATTTTCTGCTATAATAAAAACAACAATCAAACAAAGGAGTTCCGACTATGTTTATTTCAAAACTGACGTCATCTATGGAAAAAGCCTTTCCGGACAGTTATCCAAAACAGTTTCCGGAATATACGTCCTGCAAATCACTGAAAAATATGACAAATTCTCTTCAACTGATATTTCTTGAAAGCGATATTTCTCTTTTCCCAAAATACTGGGCGGAAATCAAGCTCTCAGGAGATCTTGCTCCGCTGGCAACACTCAGAGAAGTTAAATATATTTATTCAAAAATGACCGTTTTTCCGAATGATATCGACGACCAGTTTTTGAGGACGACTCCCGGGCTTTACCCCGATCTCCTTGAACCCTTGCATCATCAAGACCATCTTCTGGTTATTCCTGGGCAGTGTTCTTCTCTATGGATCGATATTGCCGTCCCAAAGAATTATCCTGCAGGAGATCACGAACTCGTCATCGAAGTATTCAACGGAGAAAATCAGCTTTGCAGACAGACATTCTCTATGACCGTTATAAACAAAATTCTTCCGAAATCTGAATTTCCGGTCACTCAATGGTTTCACAGCGACTGCATCGCAGATTATTACAACGTACCGGTATTTTCAGAAAAGCACTGGAAATATATAGAAAATTTCATGAAAACGGCAGCAAAAAACGGAATCACCGCTATTCTCACCCCTGTTTTCACACCTCCTCTTGATACTTATATCGGAGGCGAACGTCCAACCGTTCAATTGGTAGACGTAAGCGAAGACGAAGAGGGAAAATATTCTTTCGGTTACAAGCGCTTTGACAGGTGGGTAAAAACTGCAAAGAAATGCGGACTCGTTTATTATGAAATATCTCATCTTTTCACTCAATGGGGTGCAAAGCACGCGCCGAAAATCATTGTAAACAAGAACGGAAAACCGTATAAGAAATTCGGATGGGAAACGGATTCCGCCGGACCGGAATATGCAGAATTTCTGAAGTCGTTCCTCACTTCGTTCACTGAACATCTGAAAGAACTCGGAATAGACCGGAAGTGTCTGTTCCATATATCAGACGAGCCGCCGGTAAACGATATAGACAGTTACAAAAAGGCGAAAGAAACGGTTAGTGAAATTCTGAAAGATTATACCGTTATGGACGCGCTCAGCAATTACGAATTCTACAGAACAGGAATCGTTAAAACTCCGATAGTTGCTACAAATCACGGCATCAAGGATTTTCTTGAGCACAAAGTTCCGGACATGTGGGTGTATTACTGCTGCGGAACCGGGAAAGGCTGTTCAAACAGATTTTTCGGCATGCCGGGATGCAGAACAAGATCTATCGGATATCAGATGTACGCAAATAATGCAAAAGGATTCCTTCAGTGGGGATATAACTTCTATTTCAATCAGAATTCATACGATTCAGTCAATCCTTATCAGGACTCCAACGGAGACATGTTCTTCCCTTCGGGAGACGGTTATTCGGTTTATCCCGGCAAAAACGGCGAGGCTCTTGAATCAATGAGGATAATTCAGTTCCGCGAGGGACTTGAAGACAGACAGCTTCTTGAAATCTGCGAAAAGAAATGCGGAAAGCGCCGCGTATCCGATCTTCTTTCTCAAACGGTTGGAAGTACAGATTTTGACAAATCATCGGTAATAGCTGCTCCGATACTTGAAATGAGACGCCGCCTTATCGAAATGCTTACGTAAAAACAATAAAAACGACCGACTTTTTGTCGGTCGTTTTTTTGTTTCAAAGATTTCTTTTTCCGGTAACGTTTTCAAGAATGATACGAAATACTTCGACTCTTTGAAGACCCTTGCAGCTCGTAACAGGAAAACCGCTTTCTTTATAATGAGCAAGCATGCATTTTAATGCGTACACTTTTTCCGCCTGTTCTGTAAGTCTCTCCGCTGTTCCGGTTCCGATAACGCTTTCATAATTCGCGGTGATGTCTCCGCTTTCACGTTTTGTAACTTTGTAATACAAATCGGCTTCCACACAAACGTGCGGATCAGAGTTAAGAATATCCCATTTTTTACCTGCTCCGGCAGAATGAAAATAAATAATTATCTTTCCGTCCTTTATCTCGCTTCCGAACGTCATCGGAATTACGTAAGGATATATACCGTCGTTCATTCCGACGCGGATCGTATCGCATCTGGTAAGAATATCATGTATCTCTTCCAAGTCGCTGACCGCTCTGTTGTCAAGTCTCATTTTTCACCTCATTTTATAGGTTCAAAATCAGCTGCGCCGTGTTTGCAAAGCGGACAAATGAAATCTTCAGGAAGTTCGTCTCCTTCGTAAACGTATCCGCATACTTTGCAGACGTAACCCTTTTTCCCTTCTGTTTTCGGCTTCGGTTTAACGTTATTCTGATAATAAGTATAAGTCATGGTTTCTTTGTCGGAAAGCACTCTTGCTTCTGTCACCGTGCAGATAAACATACCGTGTGTATCGAGATCTACGTATTGCTCGACTTTAAGCGACATAAATGCGTTGATGTATTTCGGAAGGAAAACAAGACCGTTGTCCGAACGGAGTACCTCGTCGCCGGCAAACTTGTCTACCGTCCTTCCGCTTTGGAAGCCGAATTGCTCGAATACAGAGAACGGAGCCTCTACAGAAAGACAGTTAACGTTCATTATGCCAGTCTGCTTGATGATATGGTGAGAATAATTCTGTTTGTTGATACAAACTGCGATTCTGTTTGGAGTATTGGTGACCTGAGAAACCGTATTTACAATAAGTCCGTTGTCTTTCTTTCCGTCGTTTGAGGTCACAACGTAAAGACCGTATCCGATTCTGAACAGCGCAGTCATATCGTTTTTGTTTGCAGTCGATTCGCTCTGCGCCATATAATCCATACAAAGCTCGTTTGCGAGCGCATCTATCTGAGCGGTGCTCTCGTCGTTCAGAGCAGATATAATCTTGACGTTGTTCTCCGTATACGTTATATCCTTACACTCTTCCAGCATACGTTTCATAACTTTGATGGCCTGCGGAGCCCAGGTCCCGTTTTCTATCATTCCGACGGTCTTGTTTCTGAAGCCGCGCTCGGTCAGATGATTTATAAATTCCCTCATAAACGGGAATATATCTGCGTTATAAGTTGTCGTCGCGAGAACAATCCTTCCGTACCTGAACGCATCTTCAACTGCTTCCGCCATATCCATCCGGGCGAGATCGTTTACAACTACTTTCGGACAACCCTTTGCTTTAAGCTTCTCGGCGAGCAAATCGACCGCCTTTTTTGTGTTTCCGTAGACGGAAGTATAAGCAATTACGATTCCTTCGGTTTCAACACCGTACGAAGACCATGTCTTATAAAGACCGATATAATAACCGAGATTGTCAGTAAGAACCGGACCGTGAAGAGGACAAATTGTCCGGATATCCAATGCTGCAGCTTTTTCCAGGAGCTTCTGCACCTGAGCGCCGTATTTCCCGACTATTCCGAAGTAATAGCGTCTTGCTTCGCAAGCCCACTCCTCTTCGACGTCGAGCGCTCCGAATTTTCCGAATCCGTCCGCGGAAAACAGGACTTTGTCGCAGCTGTCATAAGTAACGATTACCTCTGGCCAATGAACCATCGGCGCAGCGACAAACGAGAGAACGTGTTTTCCGAGCGTCAGGGTATCACCCTCCCCTACAACGATTCTTCTGTCCTCAAAGTCTTTTCCGTAGAAGTTTTTCATCATTACGAACGCCTTAGAAGAAGAAACGACAACTGCGTTGGGGTACGTGTTCATAAAACTGATAATATTCGAACTGTGGTCCGGTTCCATATGCTGAACGACAAGATAATCCGGAGCTCTGCCTTTGAGCGCTTCCGCAATGTTGTCAAGCCATTCGTGAGTGTAATTTCTGTCAACCGTATCCATTATAGCGATCTTTGAATCGATAATCGCATATGAATTATACGCCATACCGTTCGGAACATCGTACTGCCCTTCAAAAAGATCTATCTTATGGTCGTTGACCCCTATATAAATGATATCGTCTGTTATTTTCATTTTGTTCCTCCGTTTTTTCAGTGATTTAATTATAGCCGAATTATTCGTCATTTACAATACCGTCATGCTCTGCTGAAATAATTTAATAATGTGTTCATAAAGAAGCAGCCGCCCCTTCCGGACGGCTGCTCACAGCTGTCAATTCTGCGCCAAACAAGAAACCGCAACGTCGTAAGTGATTGCAGAATCATACGTCAATCAATACAAAAACGCCGGGAGTCTTAACGACTCTCGGCGCTTTTTGCGATTTCCAGTTATAATCCCGATATTTCGGAATTAACGTGAACAATCAATTACTTCGCAGCGTATCTCTTTTTCTTAAAGACTATAGCAAGTCCTATAATAGAAGCTATCATCATACAAATTGTGTACAGTGACATGTCTCCTGTAGGAGGAGGTACGATGTGAGTGTTAGTAAGTGTAGTAACCGTTCCGTCTTTGGTAGTTGACGTAAGATTGTAACCGTTGGGGAGGTCTACCTCTACCCAAGTGTATTCAATCTCTTTACCGTTTTCGTACTTGTAAAGATCTTCAACGGTTGCTGTCCAGTTGTTTTCTGCGGAAAGAACTACCGTACTTACAACTGTTTCTCCGTTCATAAGGTTAACGGTCAGTGTAAGCGGACGAATCTTATCCATATCTTCCTGGTCATCCCAAACCTTGATAACCGTTGCTTCAGTTAATTCGGGTTCGTGCGGGTTGATAATCGTGAAACCTTCCTTAGCGTTTCCGTTGACTGCAATTGTATATCCATAAGGAACGTTAAGTTCTTCAACGGTATATTCAATTTCTACTCCATCGGAATAAACATCAAGGTCGTGCCACTCATAACTCCAGTCGTTTTCTTCACTGAGAACTACGGGATCGTCAATAGCTACTCCGTCAGCAAACAGTTGAACTTCGATAGATTCAGGTCTGAGTCCGTCGCGGTTATCATCGTCACGCCATACCTTGTTAACGTTAATATCAGTTACTTCAGGTTCGTGCGAGTTGGTCAGAGTTGTGACTGTTCCGACTTTGTCGATCGACTTAAGCGAGTATCCTTCGGGAAGTCCGTCTTCGTCTTCTGTCCATGTGTAAACGATTTCTACTCCGTCTGCATACTTCGGAAGATTCTCGATCGTTGCTGTCCATTTGTTGGATTCGCTCAGAGTTACGGGATCGCCGTATTCTTTTCCGTCCGCCAGGAGCTGTACGCTGATCGTCTCAGGTCTCTTGCCGTCGTTGTTTCCGTTGTCTTCCCATACCTTTACTACCGTCGCTTCGGTCGTTTCAATATTGATAATATTGTAACCGTTGACAACGATAATGTAATCGTCTTCTGAATCGGAAGGAAGAACTTCTTCTACCGAGTAAACGATAACTTGTCCGTCATCTGCAAACATAGGAAGATTCGAGAACGACCATTTCCAGTTGTTATCCGCAGTCGCAAGGAAATATTTTCCTGTGTAAACATCGTCGGCAAGCAGGCGAATAGTAATGCTTTCGGGACGAATGCCGTTTTCATTATTGTTATCGAGCCACGTCTTTTCGCCTTCAACGTTTACAACTGCCGTGTTGGTGATGGTAAATCCGTCAACTACGCCAACGTATCCGCCGATTGCGTTTTCAGTGATTGTATATTCGATCTCGTTGCTCGGAATCTGTTCCGTCGTGCCTTTGCGGTACTTGGGCAGATGTTCGAACGTGTACGACCAGTTTCCGGTGGAATCACCTGTTACCTGAACTGTCTCGAGGAGAGTTCCGTCTGCGAACAGATTGAGAACAATGCTGCCGGGACGGGTGTTCGCGGAATTGTTATTGTCGACCCAGATCTTTTCTACGGGGATATCGATATAAACGGTGATATGAGTGTTGATTACGTCATAGCCTTCTACTACGGTATCGTATCCGTCTACAATCTCTTCTTCGATCGAATAAACGATCTCATTCCCCTCGCTGTCATACTTAGGAAGATTTGTGAAGCTCCACTTCCAGTCGTCATCTTCCGTTACGGTAACGGTGTCTATTTGTGCAGTTCCCTGCATCAGGTAGATAATAATGTACTGAGGACGAACGTCGTCTTCGTTATCGTTATCAACCCATGTCTTTTCACCGTCGATATTAACAACAGCGGGTGTATTTGTAAATGTAATTACGGCTTCTTCATCTTCCTCGACCGTCTCAAGAGACGTTGCAAGCGTGAGATAAGGAATGGAGTTGTTTCCGGAACCGGAAGCAACCGTCTTATTCGAGGTAACCGTGTAGCTTGCGATATAATCGCTGCTTGCTTCGGTCACTGTGTAAGTCGCGCCTTCGGGAAGATCGGTAAATTCAGCTGTCTGTCCGTTTGTAAGCGGAATTTCAATATAGTAATTACCGCCTGAAAGCGAAGTGAATGAATACTGAGTATTGCCGATTGTGTAGAAGTATTCCGTATTGGGAGTAAGGCCGTTGAGACTGATCTGGAACGTGAATTCCGTCGTGTCGCCTGCCTGAGCTCCTTCAAGTACTTTTGTAATTTTGAATCCGCCCTTAGGAGGATCAAATTTGGTATTGGTAACTGTTGCAGTTACAACCGTCGGGTTTTCCTCCCCGGTCATTCTTGAAGTCTGACCGGACTGATTGGTGTAAGTTACCTCAAATCCTTCGACAGCAGTTTCTACGATCTTGTAGTAGAGATCGGTATACGTAACTCCGTTTGTTCCTTCAACAGCAACAGTCGGAAGATTCGTGATGTGAACCGTCTCTCCGCCCTTGATCATAAGGGTCTTGCTGACGCCGTTTTCAAAGATAACGGTGCCGTAAAGTCCGTTGACGTCTGCAGCGACCTGAGTAAGCGCGCTGTCTTTGTACAGCGTAACAACTACGGAGAACTTGCGGTTAAGGTCTTCCCCGGTCAGTTTGGCTTCGCCGTCGGTGGTCAGCACCTTGGTGACGTCAAGAGCCGATTCGGGAGGATTGACTTTGTCGTTAGTAACAGTAACAAGGAATTCAGTTCCTACGGTATCTAGAACAAGAGGGTCATCAGTAGGCTCTATCGTTACTTCATGTCCCTGAGGTTCAGGTTCTGTTACCTTGCAAGCAACACCTACCGGAAGATCGGTAAGAGTTACAGACTGTCCGCCTTTAAGGAAGATATCAGCCTCGCCGTTTGTAAGAGTAACGTCGCCGTAAGTCTTATTCAGCGTTGAGTCATCAAACCAAAGATGAATTTTAAATATAGCTTCGGTATCACCGTCGTTTGTAACGACTTTCATTACCTTAAGGCTTACGGTTGTAGGTGTTATCTTAGTATTCGTGATCTTGACGCCGTATTCTCCGCCGCCGAGATCAACGAGTCTTTCGTAAAGATCGTTCGCTGAAGTTGCAGACTCGATTGTTCCGCCTGCTTTGTAAACGATCGTGATCGGGTTGTCAATACCTGCGTCGGTCTCCCAACCAGACATTGCGCCCTCCCAGAGATAATAGGTGGCGTCAACGTCGTAAACGTCGAACGTGTAGCTCCATGTTCCGTCGCCGTTGTCAACCCATTTATCTGCTTCGCTGGTCTGACTGACAAGTCCGTTAGGTTCGGGCTGTTCAGGCTCTACAGGTGTTTCACTACGGAGAATTACCGGGCGAGCTGAGAGCGGAGCAGCTGCGGGAGCAGGCGAAGAGCCTCCATTCTGCGCTGCAACATAGAATGCGTTATCTGACGGGAAATCCTTCTGTGTGAAGTTACCGCCGTTGGCAATAAACTTCGCATAGTTATTGGTATCAGAACTGCTATTGCTATGCGGCAGCAGGTCCGGATCTCCGTTTGCGTTGACC
>JAEEGL013284580.1_pt1 | contig 15714 bp, 13 predicted proteins | sample 9134231 | NCBI WGS metagenome assembly JAEEGL01 (sample SAMN16246548, study PRJNA631951) | gut metagenome | biome: gut microbiome; feature: rumen; material: fiber-attached | host: Bos | place: Iran: Karaj | collected 2018-10
ATTCGCCAACAGAAGCCACCAAAAATAACATTTCTTTTTTCATTAATAGAATTAGCTTCTTCAGCATTTGTAGCATACCAATGATATATTTTATCAGTACCAGTACCATCAGTTGTATCTTGATGTTCTCTAGTATATTCTTTAGCAAGCGAACCTTCTTCAGCTGCTTCTTTTAAAACATCATAAATAGGTTTTAATTCAGCATGGACTGTAAAAGGAATTAATAGAAATAATACAAATAATAATTTCTTCATATGTACACACCCTATTCTACTTGATTATAACATAATACAATAAAAAAAGTCGATAACTCGACTTCTTTTATCCAAGTGCAACATCTAAAATCATCATGATTACAAAACCAATTGCCACACCAACAGTTCCAATGTTGGAATGATCACCATTTTGAGATTCAGGAATTAGTTCTTCGACTACAACATAGATCATTGCACCGGCAGCGAAAGATAGGAGATATGGAAGAATTGGAACTACTAGTTTAGTAAGAAGAATTGTTATTATGGCACCAATAGGTTCAACTATACCTGATAGCATTCCGTAAATGAATGCTTTTGTTTTAGATTTACCTTCTGTTTTAAGAGGCATAGATATAATTGCTCCTTCTGGGAAGTTTTGAATGGCAATACCGATAGATAGAGCCATAGCTCCTGCCATAGTAATACCTGTATTACCGATTAACGCTCCTGCAAATGTAACCCCTACTGCCATACCTTCTGGGATGTTATGTAGAGTTACAGCTAGTATCATCATAGTTATTTTTTTTAATTTGGAATCTATTCCTTCTGGTTTCTTACTATTTAAGTGTAAGTGAGGAATTATACTATCTAGGATAAGTAAGAAGAATATACCTAGTAAGAAACCAATAGTTGCTGGTAACCAAGCAATTATATGCTGATTAGTTGCCATATCAATTGAAGGAATAATTAATGACCATACACTAGCTGCTATCATGACTCCTGAAGCGAAACCTAGTAATAGTTTTTCTATTTTATTATTTATTTTATTTTTCATTAAGAACACCATGGCACTACCAAGTGTTGTTCCAATGAAAGGTATCATTAAACCAATAAATAGTTTCATTTAAATCACCTATTCATTACCTTTTAAGCTACTAACCATATCAATTGTTTTTATCTTTCTAGATAAGAATAATGATACTAAGTAAGAAACAATGAATGTACCTATTGCTGATAGCAAATATGTTCTAAGTGTTATATAAGCACCAAAGTCATAATGCTCTTCAATAGCTGTTTTGAATAACCAATCGGTTAAATAGAAACCTCCTGGTAAACCAATTATGATTGAAATAATTGCTATCCAGTTGTTTTGTTTAATGAAGATATTTCTAATTTGTTTATCTTTAAATCCTAATACTTTAAGAGTAGCAAATTGATATTGTTTCTCTGTATAAGATAGAATACCCAAGTTATAAATTATTATGCCACCTAATAGAATTGCTACACTAATTATTAGTATTAGCATAGTTTTCATCATTGATAGCATTCCTTGCATGCCTTCTTTTAAGCTTTCAAGATCTTGAATAGTTTCTACATTCTTTATTTCTTTTACATTGCTTAAGTCCATGTTGGTATAAATAGAATCTGGATGATAATCAATATCTAGACTTTCTAAATATTTTCTAGTCATTGTTACATTTTGATTTTGTGGGTCTTTATTGAAACCAATTATCTTAGAAGTGTAATAATTATTATCACCATAGATATGCCATGTTATTTCATCACCTAGTTTATAACCCTTTATTTCTGCTAGTTTGTATGTAACAAAAACACCATCATCTGTAGGTTTATCTTTTAGTTTGTTTTTCTTATCAACAAATCTTATATAATTACCGGCATCAGTAACAAGTATGTTATTAGCTTCTCTATCACCATTAGATTCTTTAATTTCAATACCTAATGTTTGAGTAGTATAGTTACCATATTTATCATATAGAACTTGTAATTCATCATCGGTTAATCCTTCTTTGATATTTAATTTATAATCAAAGTTATATAAATCTTCAAATTGTAATTTAATGAAATAATTCATGGAATCTAACATACCAAATGAACATACTATTAAAGTACAACAACCTACTACTCCAGCAAGTCCCATAATAGTTCTCATTTTATTTCTAAGTATATCTCTTATATTCCATTTAGAAGAGAAACTTAATTTTTTAAAGATTCCTTTTTTAGTTATATTTAATACTCTTCCTTTAACGTTTGGCATTTTTGTTCTTAGAGTTTCAGCAGGACTTTCTTTTAAGATAGTTCTACCTGTTAAATAAGTTATTAAAGCTACTAGAAGAATTACTGCTAATGCTACTAGATAGCTAGTTGTATTCATTGAAGGATGACCGTTTGGCATTTCAAAGAAAGCCATTTCTAGATTTATAAAGACATTACCAATAAAGAAGTAACCTAATAATAAACCAAAGATCGAAGCAACTAGAGAAATCCAGAAACCATAACCAATATAATGTAAAAGAATTCTATTATTACTGAAACCCAATGCTTTTAAAGTACCTATTTGGACTCTTTGATTTTTTACTACTCTAGTCATAGTAGTTATTACTGATAACATTGCTATAAATAAGAAGATACCTGAGAAGACACCAACATAAGTTTTACCTTCATCGATTTCTCCTTGATATGTTACATAAGAAGAAGTATCTTCTGCTTTAATGATAGCAAGCGCATTTTCTACTTTATCTTCAATAGCATATTTAACATTGTTAACATTGTCTTTGTTATCAACATCTACCATAATACTATTGAATGGTATATATTCTTTATAATTGAAATCTGGCATTGCCTTAGTGAAATCTTTTTCGTCTTCAATACCAGATTCTTTCATAACTAAAGATTTAATATAACTTTCTGGTATTTCGTTAGTAGATACATAAGCGAAACCAAATTCTTTATGGTCAGGATATAACTCTGATTCATCTCTAGTATCATATAAATGATCTGGAACATTTATTAAAGCTCTTACAGTTTCATGTAATTCCATATCTTCATATTTAACTAGTATTGTATCCCCTACTTTAATATTATTTTCTAATGCATAGAAATTATCTAACCAAACACCGTTGATATTTGGATTAAATTCTTCTCCTTCATAGATATAGAACTTAGATATATTATTTTTCTCTATGAAATTTAGAAGAAGTGTCTTCTCGTTATCTGTTGTTGCTGTAAGAGATAATTTGAGTTCTGCATCCTGGACATGGTCTATGTCGTGGATTAAAGTTAGATCATCATGAGTTAGTGAACCCATTACATTTAAATCTTGAAGATTGTTTTCGGTATAGAACTTATCTCCTGTTTTAGTCATACCATCCATATATGCTTCTATTCCGGAGTAAGCCATTACACCAATCATTATCATTAAAAAGATAGTTATAAATTGAGATAGATTATTTTTTATATCTCTAAACATTTTTCTTTTTAACATAATTACCACTTAACCTCATCAATGTTTTTTGGATGGTCATTTAATTCATTAGATTCTACTTTACCATTTTTAATTCTAATAATACGATCTGCTATTTCAGCAATTAATGAGTTATGTGTAACAATGATAACTGTTGTATCAACGTCACATTGTTCTTTTAACAGTTTTAATACTTCTACTCCTGTTTTAGAATCAAGAGCACCAGTTGGTTCGTCACATAATAGAACTTTAGGATTTTTCATTATTGCTCTTGCAATAGAAACTCTTTGTTGTTCTCCACCTGATAGTTCTTGTGGAAACTTATCAGCATGTTTTAATAAACCAACACTTTTTAATACATCTTTTGAATTCTTTGATGTATTAGTTACATCTTTAATTAAGTTAACATTTTCATCTACTGTAAGAGTTGGCATTATATTATAGAATTGAAAGATAAAACCAACATCATTAGCTCTGTATCTTGTTAATTCCTTATCACCAAATTTAGCAATATCATCATCACCTATCATGATAGAACCTGATGTTGCTTTATCCATTCCACCAAGTAAGTTTAATAATGTAGATTTACCTGCTCCAGATGGTCCAAGTATTACAACAAATTCTCCTTGATTGATATTTAAATCAATACCATCTAAGGCATTGATTTTTTGTTCACCTACTGTATATGTTTTCTTAACATTTTTTAATTCAATAAAACTTTTCATAGTATCTTTCCTTTCAAAATATGAAATCAATTTCATATTAATTATAGTACCAGGAAAAGTAATAGTCAATGAAATATGAATAATATTTCACATTTTTTGATATTATGTTATAATACTCTCATGAGAGGTGATCTCTATGGAAGAAGTAATTAGAGAACCAAAACAAAAAAGAGCCATTGAAAAGAAAGAAAAAATAATTGATGCTGGCTTTGAATTAATATGTGAAAATGGTTACCACAATACTAATACTGCTGAAATAGCTAAGAAAGCTGGAGTAAGTACTGGTATAGTTTATCAATATTTTAAAGATAAATATGATATCTTTATGGAAGGTTTAGAGAAATATGGGGATGAAATATTCTTCCCTATGCTTAAGTTTGATACTAATCTTAATATAGATAATTTAGAATCATCTTTAAGAAAGATGATAAAAGAATATATTAATAATCATAAAGTATCTAAAACTGCTCACGAAGAAATAACTGCAATGATTCACTCTAATCATGATGTAGCCGATTATTTCTATAAAAGAGAATTATTAATGACTGAAGCTATTAAAGAGATGTTTATTAAGAATAATTTTGAAGATAAACATCTAAATGAAAAAGTACATATTATGATTGGTTTAATAGACAATTTATGTCATGAAGTTATATATCATAAACATGATAATATGAACTATGATGTAATGACTGATATAGTTATTAACAATATAATTAATTTATTCAAATAAAAAAAAGAAGATTTAATCTTCTTTTTTTAGTGTTAGTTTTTGAGTTTTTTCTTTTGGTTTAACTTTTAATTCAATTCCTTCAAAGTATGGTTGATATGGTTCTGTACCATAACCTATTTCTCTTACACCACCAATATATTTAAAACTATCTAGGTCATACCTACTACCTGATAGATAATGACTAAAGGCACGTGAAAGATCTCCTTCAGTTAATCTGGTTTTAGTATATTCTTGTAAATAGTCTTCTACTAAATAGAATGCTACTTTTGGTTGGCGATTTTCATCAAGGCTTAATTCTTTAACAACTTCTATGCCATTTTCTCTTCCTTCACCGAAGAATTCACCGATTGCATCTAGTACTTCATCTTCATCTAATGAGATAGTATTTCCAGCATGAACTATTTTATTTCTATCTGTTGGTTTAGCTGCTAAAGCTTTCTTTTCACATAGCTTTTCATATCTTTCTTTTACTTCTTTGTTAGTCCAACATAAAGCAACTACTTCCTCAGTAAATGCTATAGCATTTTCTAAAGAATAGAAATCAAAAAATAATCTTTCTCTTTTTTCATCAATAACTTCTAATGTATATACAACAAATTCACCATCTGTTTTAATGTCAATGCTTACATGGTTGTGTGTTAAACCAATAGACATTTTATTATCATGTATATACCAATGATTTTGTTCAATACGTTTCATATAAAACCTTCCCTAAGTTCATTATAGCATAAAAAAGCAGTTATCATTATAACTGCTATTTATACTAATTATTCTATTTCGAACTCTACCCATATTTCGTATGTATCTTCTTCCTCTATAGGTCGATCTGAATCAAAGAATACATCTTTTACTAAACGATAAGTGCCTTTAGGTAGTTCACCATACATTTCTTTCCAATCGTGAGTAAGTTCTTTTGTTTCACCAGGTTTGATAATGTAAGCTGGTAAAATAAAAGTACAACCACCATCACATTTGTCTTCTACTTTTTCCCATTTATTTTTATTATATCTTTCTAGATAGAATGGTTCACCAGTAGTTACATCATATTCTAAATTATTCTTTATTTGGATAGTAACTTTTGTTTTAGATAATGTTCCTTCTTTGATAGTCATTTCTACTCCATCATTGATATTATCCCCATCTAACATAGTACAAGTTCCACCATTCTTTTTAACATAATCATTAATTACATTAAACATTTGATGAGCATCATCATATTTACTTAGATCTAGTATATCTACAAAATAAGAATCACTACCAATTTCAACTGGTGTACCTTTTGATTCAATGTAAGTTATAGTTAAACCGTGTTCTTCACCATAAATATGACAGTGAATACTTTCTGTTACTGTTCTACCATCATCTTTAGATTTTCTGATTCCTACAAATAAGATTGCAAGAATTGCAGTTAAAGCAAAGAAAGCTACTACAAATATTAATAATCCTTTTAGTAGTTTATAGATTAAACCAGCTAGTTTTTCAGTATTAGATACCTTCTCTACTACAACACTTTGGACATCATTATCTAATAGTTCATCTATAGATATGTTAAGTTCTTTTGATAATATTTTTAATTGTTCTGGGTTTGGTTGAGTTTCATTCAGTTCCCAATTAGAAATTGTTTGTCTTGTAACATCAAGTTTTTCACCTAATTGTTCTTGAGATAGGCCTTTTTTCTTTCTTAACTCTAATAGTTTTTCATTGAATTTCATATTATTCCTTCTTTCTGAAATTATTATATTAATAATAATATTTGTTATCTATCAAATACTTTTGGAAGTTTGTCAAAGTTTTTTAACATCCATAATTATTATAGCAAATTATGCTATAATTAAGTTGATAAAAGGATGGTTAAAATGTTTAAAGATAAGAAGTTATATTTATTCTTAGGTATTGTAGTTTTATTCTTTGGTTTATTACATAGAATGAATTTTTCTGTAGATACTTATTTGTTATTATCTTCTCCTAATTATAGTTATGTAAAAGAATATTTAGGAGCAGGAAGAATATTTACTTATTTATTATTCTTTTTAATGGGATCTTTAAGAATACCACATTATATTATGTATTTAGTTTCTTATGTAATGGGTATTGTTTTATTAACAATAGCTATTTATGAATTATATAAAGTACTAAAAAAATATATAGATAATAAAGTATTAGAAATAGTTATTCCAACAGCTATTCTAATTAATCCTTTTATTATTGAATTATGGTTATTTATTGAAGCAGGTATTATGATGTTATCAATATTGGGATGTGTTGAAGCATTTAAATATTTTGATAAGTACTTAGAAAAGAAAGAAAAAATAAATCTACTCTATTCATTTATATGGATGTTAATAGCTGCATTCTCTTATCAAGGTACATTAGCATTATTTATTGCATTAAGTGTATTTAGTGTTGTAGTTAGAAGTAAGAAGTTTATTAGTTTTATTATTAATAATATATTAATGGGTTTGATATATGGTTTACCTACTATTGGTAATTATGTATTAATAAGATTATTTAGTAATAATCGTGTTAGTGGTAGTTTTAATATTAGTAAAACTATACATACAGTATTAGAATCTAGTAAGTATATTGTTGGTGGATTTGGTTTAGTATTTAGAGGAGCTATTACTATTATTTTGATAGCATCTATTACATTAGTTATTTATTATATATTAGTTGGTAAAGATAAGAAGAAAGGTATATCTATATTAAGTGTTATATATATAGTATTAATGATATATATATTTACAATATTACCTATTATTCCTCAGACTGGAGAAAGAATTGCTGTTTATCCAAGAACATGTTATGCATTCTTTAGTATGATTGGTGTTCTATTCTTGTATGCCAATAAGAAAGCTAATTACAAAGGATTTATGGTTATATTAATTGTATTACTAGGTATGGAATTTTTATCATTTACTAGAATAGAAATGAATAGATATAGAGTTAATCAATTAGATAGAGAGATTGTTTTAGAAATAGAAGATAAAGTAAAAGAATATGAAAAAGATACAGGTATTACTGTTAGTAAGTTAGCTATTTATAATCTTAAAGATTCTAGTAAGTTCTATGATAGATTAGATGATAGAATTAATGTTAGTGCAATAAAAGAAAATCCTAGTGGTTTAGCTGCATATACATTCTTTACGAGAAGAAAGATAGAATATACAGTAGAAGATAAAGAAGTTTATGAACAGTTCTTTAGTAAGATAGATGATGATGAATTTGATATAGATCAAATAGTTATTATTGATGATACTATTCATTGGTATTTGTATTAAAAAAAGATAGATGATTATCTATCTTTTTTTATTGTCCAATCAAATGAACCATTAACTATTACTTCTTTGTTACCTTTAACTATTTCACCAATAACATAAGCATTAATCTTTTTAGTTTTCATATGTTTAATAATATCTTTAGCATGATCTTTTTTTGCTACTACTGTAAGACCTACTCCTAAGTTAAAGGTTCTTAACATTTCTTTTTCATCAATATTAGCAGTATTCTTTAATAATTTAAAGATATCTAATATTTGATATTTAGAGGCATCTATATTAGCTGATAAGTTTGCTGGAAGAATTCTATTTAAGTTTTCACATATACCGCCACCAGTAATATGTGCTAGACCTGTAATCCATCCAGTATCAAATAAATCTTTTAAAGCTTTGTAATAACATCTATGTGGTTCTAGAATTGTATCTATGAAACTATTACCATTTATTTTCTTTTTTAAGATTTCTGGATATTTTTTCATTATCTTTCTTACTAATGTATAACCATTAGTATGAATACCACTTGATTCTAGAGAGATGACTACATCCCCTTCTTTGATTTTAGAACCGTCGATTATTTTATTCTTTTCAACAATACCAACAATACTTGATGTAAGTATGTAAGTTCCGGCTTTTAGAACACCAGGTTGTTCAGATGTTTCACCACCAGTTAAAACACATTCTTGTTTCTTACAAGCATCAGCAACTGATTTAACTATTTTATTAATAGCTTCTTTATCCATCTTGCCACAAATAATTGCATCTTGTACTGTTAATGGTCTTGCGCCCATTACAATACAATCATTAATTAAGTGATTAATCATATCGTATGATACATTTTCTAATTTATTATATTGAGCTGCAATTAATTGTTTAGAACCGGGTTCTTCTGTTTTAAGAACTAGTACAGGATTCTTATACTCTTTAAACTTAATGTCGTATAAAGAAGAAAATGCGCCGATCTTATTTAGTACCCTTTCATCTTTAGTATCTAGGGCTTTAGCCATAGCTTTTTTTGTTTCGTTAGCAAGGTCAATATTTACATCATATTTAATATTTTTTTTCATATGTGCCTCCTCTATTATTCATCATTATTATAACATAATATGATATAATCTAATGGATTGAGAGTGAGAAACATGAAAAAAATATTATTATTTTTAATATGTTTATTAATTCCTTTATCTGCTTTAGCTTTAGACTTACCTGATGTTAATTCTAAAGTTGTAGAGATATATGATTTAACTGATAAAAAAGTATTATATGATGTTAATGCTAATGATGTTGTATCAATTGCTTCTTTAACTAAAATAGCTACTACTATTACGGCTTTAGAGAATATAGAAAATTTAGATGAAGAAGTTGTTATTACAAGCGAAATACTAAATACTGTTAGTTGGGAAGCTGCGAGAGCTGGTTTAAGAGCTGGAGATAGATTAACATATAGAGATTTATTGTATGCTTCAATGTTACCTAGTGGTGCTGATGCAACTAATTCTTTAGCGATATTAAGTTCTGGTAGTATAGATGCATTTGTTGAAAAGATGAATAATCTTGCTAGTAGATTAGGATTAGAACATACACATTTTGTTAATGTTACTGGTTTAGATATTGAAGGTCACTACTCTACTGCTGATGAAGCAAGAAGATTGTTAGAGTATGCATTAGAGAATCCTACTTTTAGAGAAATATATACTACTAAAGAATATACTTTATCTAATGGTAAAGTAGTTAAATCATCTATATTTAATTACAATAGAAGTAATGGTATAAATACTGATTTAATATTGGGTGGTAAGACAGGTTTTACTTTAGAAGCCGGTTATTGCTTAGCTACATTAAGTAATATTAATGGTCATGAAATATTAATACTTGTACTTAAAGCTGATAAAGGTAATGGAGTTTTCTATCATGTAGTTGATACTGGTAAGTTAATTGATTTTATGAATGCTAATTATAGATATGAAATACTATTTGAGAAAGATCAATTAGTTAAAGAAATACCAGTTAAACTTAGTGATATAGATATGTATAGTATTTATTCTAAGCAAGATGTTATTAAGTATCTACCTAGTGATTTTGATAGAGAAGAATTAGAGATTAAATATGATGGTGCTGATAGTTTAGATTTTAATAATCATGAAGGAGATAGCATTGGTATTGTTAGTTATTACTATGATGGTGAGTTAATAATAAAACAAGATGTTATCTTAGATAAGAAGATTAATTTAAATATTAAGAAAGTTATTAAGAAATATTTAGTATATATAATTATACTTGGTGTAATATTATTGTTTATATTAATATTATTTATTGTATTTATAGTTTATGGAATAAAGATTAAAAGAAAAAGAAAGAAAAATAAAAAGAAGTGATATTCACTTCTTTTTTATTTCTTTTGTTCTAAATATTCTTCAAATGTTAAACCATTATCCATGATTTCATGAGCGATTTCTTTGCTTCCAACATATCTGAAATGCCATGGTTCATAAGCGTATCCAGTAATATCTTTTTTACCATCAGGATATCTTAAGATAAATCCATAATCAGCTAGTTTAGCATGTACTGTTTTCCAGATTTTCTTTTGTTTAATCATTTCATCATTGTCAGCAACGATTTCACCTTTAATCTTTAAGCAAACGTCAATAGCAAGACCAGTATGATGTTCTGAGTAACCAGGAACTGCTACATATTTTTTAACGTATTCAGGTCCTTTTTCTGGATCTGCAGACCATCTATCCCATAGATCTTGTTGTTCTGCAACTGAACGATAGATACTATCTAATTCAATTTCTATTCCTTCACTCTTTAATTCAGCTTGTAGTTTTTTAAATTGTTCTAGAGCTTCTTTTTCAACTTTAACTTCATCTCCCCAAGCGTCTTTATCAGTTACTAATTCAATAGTATCTTCCCAATTATCTGGTAATTTATTTTCTTTATTAACTAATACTAGATAATCAGTTTTTGGTTTTTCAGCTTCTTTCTTTTCTTCTTCTTTTTTCTTGCCGCATGCTGTAAATCCTACTAATACTAATGCTAATACTAGGATTCCTAATAATGTTTTTTTCATGTTGTCATTCCTTTCTAATTAGATATTATAACATTATAAAAAAAGCAGTCAACACTGCTTTTATACTATTGATAAGAAGTTATAATAACGACCAATCAATATTAATAGTATTAATGATATATTAATTAAGATAATTAATATAATATGACTTTTCTTTTCTTGTACTAAGTTAGCAATAAATTCTCTAATTAAAGCATTAGTATAGAAATACCATTTAGTTTTACTACCCATACCTTCACAATCAATACCTTGTTCATTAGCAATAACACCGCTTCTAAAGACATGGAAGTTTGTTGTAGCGAAACTAATTTTGGCTTCCTTATTTATTTCATCAATCTTTTCTTTAGAGTATTTCATATTCTCAGTAGTACTTGTTGATTTATCTTCAATAACTATTTGTTTTTCTTTAATACCTTTTTCTAATAGATAATTCTTAATAGCTTCCGCTTCAGCAATTACTTCATCAGAGCCTTTACCACCTGAAGGTATATATATTATTTTCTTTTTAGTTAGTTCATATTGTTTATTACCAAAATCAATTGCTTTATCTACCCTAGCCTTTAATAATGGTGTTAAAGTTCCATCTTTTCTTATTTGAGCACCTAGTATGATAATAAAATCTTTATCATAAGCCGGTATATGTTTAGCTGCTCTAACATTACAATATAAGGTAGCTATTATTAATGTATAGAAATAAGATAATGTTGCATTAATACATATATCTAGAGCATATTTGATAAATTGTCTATCTGTACCTACTAATAATTTAGATACTAAATAATAGATTCCTTGAGAACCAAATAAACCTAGTAAAGCCAAGAAACCAATAATGATACCTAATAGTTTAGTTGGATTAAAGCCTTCTTTTTTTATTAATATGATATTAGTAATAATACTATATAGAGCTAAAAGAATAATACATGGAAGTGTTAACATAGCAAAGAACGAGAACGATCTTAAAGTATTATTATAGATATCTACTATGTTAAGTACTTTCCAGTTTACAATTAACAAGTTTATTTGTCTTAAGATATTGATATTTATAAATATTAGTAAACCCAAATTCATAATAATTGAATAAGAATATTTTTGCTTTTCATATTGGTTTTTGATAAAGAAAGAACAACCAATAGATATTCTTATTAATAATAATATTAAGATTATTTGAATAGATTTGCTTAGTGCAACATTATTAGATAAGTCTGTTTTATGAAGTATTGTAATTGTTAAAGCAATAAATAATAAAGTTATAAACAAGTAAATAATATTTCTTTTCTTCATAGGCTTCACTTCCGGTTTTATTATAACATATTAAAAAGATAGATAATTATCTATCTTTAAAAATTAAATCCTTCACCTTGTTCTTTGTTTTGAGTACCTAACAATTCAGTCATTGGGACACCATTATATGTTGTTGTTTCATCATAAATGGCTCTTGCAAATGAAACATTAAAGACATCCATAGTTAATGGATTACCATCATCAGAGAATGAACAACCTCTTATGTCTACTCCTATATAGTTTGTAAATGGATTTATGTATACTCTATCAAATTTACAATTCCTTAGACTTTTTCTATACACTAGTTGTGGATCTAAGATATGAGGATTACAATCACTGAAGTCAACACCTTCAACATTTACATTAGCAAACGTTTCAGCACTTAAATCAATATATTTTAAAATACCTTTTAGTTCTACTGGTATTTCGTAATGATCTCCTGCAGATATATATGGAATACCGATTGGTATTCTTCTAGGAGCTTCTCCTGGTTTAGAATACTTCTTAACTCTTTCAATTACTTCTTTTAAATCTTTTAAAGCCTGACGAAGATTTTCTAATCTTTCTTTTTCTGCTTGTTCAGATTCTATTTTTAATTGTTCGATATCTTGTTTTTCTCTTTCTCTTTTTTGTTCTTCTATTATTCTTAGATTTTCATCTTTTGCTTCTCTAATTATTTTTTCTATTTCATCTCTGTTCTTTAATCTAAAGATATCAGGACTTAAAATACCTGTTACTCTATGACTGATGCTAATTGTTTCTTTATCCTTTAAGTTCTTCATATAGTAATCAGTAATATCAAGTATTTGTTCATTATAGATCATAAACATTCTTTCTTCTTCCATATCATAGAAGAAAACATCGTCATATATATATGAATCTATTGGACCTAGTAAGAAATATTTTTTAAAGAACTTATCATATAGATAATAATTATTCTCATCACTACATAACATGTATCTTAAACCATAGTTCTTTACTGGTTGATATTTAACTCTTATTTTTTCATGGAAACTAGTGCATAGATAACCACCAAATACTCTTTTTATTTGATAGTCTTTCATATCCATGTAGATAACTTTTGTTTTACCATCTTTTTTTACTTTTACTCTTCCGGCTTCTACGTCTGATATTTCATCATAGAATTCGCTAAATACTTCTTTACCTTTATAATCTATTAAATTCCATTTACCATCTTTTTTTACTTGAGCATAACCGTTATGGAAATCGCCACCATCTTCATATGGTGATTCCCCTACCCAATCTGTTATGTCATCATAATCGTGGATTCCAACTTGTATTTCTCTTTTTACTGAATGACCAAATAAAAAGTTCCCATTGTGATCCATGTAGTCAACGACTCCATGTTCTTTATATTTAGCTAATCCTTCGTGGAAATCAGAAAACTCTCCATAACGGAATTCTGGTGAAAACATTAATTCACCTTTATCGTTCATGAAATTTCTAGATTTAGAAACTCTTGCAAATCCCTCGTGGAAATCTCCAGCTAGAGTTGTATATAAAGTCCTTTCACCAGTATTTTTTTCATCAAATAAACTAATATGATATCTACTTGGAAGTAAGATATGACCATTTAACATTTGTGGTTCTTCATGTGTATGATTTCTTAGTTGTAATTCTCCGTCTTTATTAATTATATTGTAACTTGTTCCCAAGTAAGAAAAATCAATGGCAATTATGGCATACCCACCATGAAAATCACTCAAGATTTTAACTGGTTGTCCAAGTTCTTTTTTCAATTTTTCTTTTAGTTTTAATTTATCAACAGTAGAAATCGGTTCTACTTTCCATCTTTTAGTTAAGATTTTTTGCATTTTATGAGCCATATTATTTGGTTTTGGTGTTCCATCTGGGCCACCAAAAATCAAATCAAGTTTATCATTTAAATATTCTTGATACTTCTCATCAATTCGATCAGCTAATTTTTCACCAAATGTTTTAACTTGATTATCGCTCATAAGAATACCCTTCTATCATATTTATTATAACATGATTTATGACATTTCTTTGACACAAAAAAACTCAATTTTACAATTGAGTCTTTATGTAAAGCCGATTTTGTTCGACTTATTCACCAAATGGGGCGGTATGTGGGAATCGAACCCACGCGTGCCAGAGCCACAATCTGGTGTGTTAACCACTTCACCAACACCGCCATAAGCACGTATAATATAACAAATAATTGAAGAAATTGCAAGTCTATATTATAATTAATACAGTAAGGTGTGACGTAAAGATGAATACATTTATTAACTTGTTAGATTTTAAAGAGTGGCTACAAAATGTTTGGGAGAAAATTGTTGAAGAATTTTTAGACCTTATTAAGGACTTTGCTGATGTCTTTAGTATCATTAAAGAGCATACTTATGATGTTTTATGTAGACAGTTTGGAGATATGGTTGTTAACCTATTTGGTATAACACTAATATTTGTAATAATAATGTTAGTAGCAACTAAAATTATTAATAAATAAAAGACTTTTTCAAGAAATTAGTCTTTTTTTCTTGTAAGAATTTGATATGTAATGTAAAATTGTAGTTAAGGGAGGATGAAAGAAATGGCAAGAAAAAAAGCATCAAAAAAGGTTGAAAAAAGTAAAAAAGAAGTAGTCGATGAAGAATTAATCGATTTAGAAGATTATGAAGACGAAGAGCTTGATGAAGAATTCTTAGAGGATGAAGAATTTGAAGTTGAGAAAAAACCTAAAAAAGTAAAAAAAGTTAAAGTAGAAAAGGAAGATAAACCATTAACTCTTGAAGACAGAGTTGCTGGTATGGAACAAAAACTTAATATCATTTTAGTATTAGTAGCAATAATGACTGTTGTTGCTCTAGTAACAATGTTTGTAGTTATATTCAAAGATGGCGGAAGTTCTAAGAAGAGCACAACTAGTGAAACTAAAACTGAAGAAAAAGAAGAAACTCAAAGCTATGAATATGATATTAGTAAGTTCAAAGAAATTTCTGCTGCTGATATAGAAAGTGAATCTAAAGGTAAAACTATTCTATTATATATAGGTAGAAGTACTTGCGGATATTGTGTTCAATTTGTACCTATTTTACAACAAGTACAAGAAGCACATAGTTATACAACATATTATTTAGATATAGCTAAGATTTACGATTACCAAAATGGTGTTGTATTAGATTCTAAAGC